>Ga0065711_1032984_pt1 | contig 26315 bp, 15 predicted proteins | sample Hoacrofraction12_FD_59098 | JGI IMG/M metagenome (GOLD analysis project Ga0065711, IMG submission 59098) | Hoatzin crop microbial communities from Cojedes, Venezuela - Epithelial fraction 12 v2 (version 2) | ecosystem: Host-associated > Birds > Digestive system > Esophagus > Crop | place... | reverse complement strand
TTTTTTTTTTTTTTTTTTTTTTTTTTTTTTTTTTTTTTTTTTAAAGTACAGGAAGCTGCTGTGTGGGTGTCAGTGATTGGGTTATAAGTAAAATTCAATGCTCTAGTGCTTTGATCGTGGGACCTACTGCTTTTGCCCCACCCTTACCACTTCCTTTAAATGCAGCACCATGCATTCCACATTGCGGTTATAACAGTACTGTTAACCAGTGATATTAGTGGAAGAACCTTCACCACTAACCAGTGTGTAACCTTCAACCTCTTCTAAATTTTTATTGCTTGCTTATAGTGGTTTTGACCTTTTTAACCTTGAAAGAGTATAAAAGTCCTAAAAACGCAGGAAGAAAATGTACTTTCCAATTTCAGTGTGCCTTCTTCTTGCAATGATTTTTAAATAAAACCAATTATTTTTATCACTCTGGCTTTTTCTTTAGCCTGTGTAAATGTTATAATTTGTATTAACTATATTGTATATTAGTGACAGATAGAGGTTGTGGGTATCGTATTAGTAGTGAGCTTCTTCATTGCTAATGTACTTTTAAAAAATTCAGTTTTTCTTTGGGATGCCAATACATACATAGCAGAAGAGTATCATGTAACTTGGAATTCCAAGGGCTACATATTGAATTCATCCTGTGTAAGAAAGAAATTAATGGATTTATTTAGCTGCTGTTTGAAAGACAGGTATTAAAATAAATTATATTGGGAAATTATTATTCCAGACTGCACACAGTAAGTTTGTCATAGAACTTTGGCTTTGTTTTTTGATCCATTTATTCTTTGTAGCTCTGATATATGATGGCAACTGAATTTGTAAATTGGCAATTTGTAAAGAGGCTAGTGGTTAACACCTCTGTCTTTGAGTTAAGGACATCGATTCCGTTCTCACATTGTTTTTATGACTGGTAATGGTTTTGAAATGTCAAAACATTGGAAAAAGTCTTTAGAAGGCAGGATAGGGGACTAACCAGCCTGCACTTGAATTAGAAAGTATGATTCTAATCCCTCAGAGATGCCTGGATTGTGTGGAGCCACAGAAGACCTCAGTGTGAGCACAAAGGTTTGCACACTGTTTAATATGAGTGAGTAGAAATTATTACCAAATAATAGTAATGATGTTATTGATAATAAATTTAACCAGCCAAGGTGTTAGGGTTCAGTGTTCTTGCCAAACCACAAATTGCAAAACTGCTAGCTGTATTTTGCTGTCCCACCAACGAAGTCAGAAAAGGCCCCTGCTGACTTAAGCAAAATCTGACTGATCAAGTCCTACTTTTTTCATCTTGCCAGTTGACAGATGAAGAGAAATGATATCTGGACCTGTTGATGGCTTAAAAAAAATGAAAAGGGGTCAGGGCTTTAAAATCTGTTAAAGATCTGTGAAGATCTTCAGGATCTTAATATTTTATTGAACTAATCTGGAGACTTTTAGCTGTGATGCATGTTGTAATTTGTTATCTACAGAAATAATAATTCCCTAGTCTTGGGTGAGGATGCTTTGCCCTTTTCTTGTGAGTGTGGTTGCTGGAGCAGTAAAGAAGCTAGAAATGCAAGAAAAATTAACAGCCAACTCATAGAGCAGCTTTCCATTCTGTGCATATGATGCATGGACCTTGGAAGGTAAATTTAAGAGAGATTTGCCCACGGAGTGGTCATGATTAAGAACCTGTACTGAAAGAAAATATTCGGAAGGCAGTTTGGCTTCAGAGCTTTAGTGAGTGGGTACCCGGCTGGGGTATGCACACATACTCCAGGCTTATCTGGACCAGGATTGTCTAACTAGAAGCTTTGAGCTAGATGCACTCTCTAGGATGTCTTTTGCACCCCTTGAACCATTTCAGATGCCTCTTACTCCTCCTGTGCGTAATCAGATGCTCGGTGCTGTCAGCCACCACTGTGCCTGCCCGAGTCAGAAGGGGAGTGCAAGCAGCTCACAGAAGGGCGATGTTTCTACAGCCCTGCTCTGCTGCTGTCTTCCTTTGTATTTGATGCTTCCTCCTCCTTTATGTCAATGACAAATATAGTTCTTTTTTGTATGTGTCACTTCTCTAAATGTAAGGGATTTTATAGTTTGACTGTTTTTACCATCTTAGACTTTTTTCATCTCTAAAGCAGTACAAGACCACTGTCAGTTCACACTGCCCACACATTGACAGTTTTCACTGAGGAAAAAAGAGCATAGATCTCTGTTACTTTTTGAGTTGGACATATAAATGGGTTTATAGTAGTGTTTGTTTGCCTGTGCTGTGTCTTCAAAGTCTCAATTAGATGAAAAATAAGGCTTCACAGTATGTTCAACGTCTTGCTTAGAAACGATGCAAACCAGAGCCTGCATGCTTTCTTGTGTGCATTTACCAATTTCATTTCTTGAAAGAAAGTGATGTCTTAAGAATGCTTAGTGTTTAAACACATGGTGTTTTTGTGGCCGTTCTGTTTGACCTGCACCATGTACAGTGTTCCCAGGACATGAATTTGCGTAGAAATTTGCTCTGTGTATTTACTGAGACAATTTTAAGAAGAAAGAAGCCATGTTAGGTGTAACAGATGTAATCAGGAGTTAGGAACAATAGAAAGAATTGTATTAATTAGAAAAAGACATAAAATAATTCCCTTGCATTTATTTGCATGGGCATATTCAAGTTGTGGGGATCAGTCATTGAATCTAGAGGAGAGTATAGAGTTCTGTTCTTTATTCGTTGCATGCTCACAGGAGTACGGGTGTGTTATGTTTATTTCTGAGTGGTACCACACACCTGTTTCCGTAGAGCTTCTCGAGTACCCAAGGTTATTCACAAGCAGCACAGTGCCTGTTTACCTTGATTTTTTTGTCCTCATCTGCAGCCGAGAGTGAAAAATTGAACCTCAAAGTTTGTGACTGACAGGAAAACCTTTTTTGTTTTTCATGCCTTCTCGAAGCCCTGACAGTTGCGTTAGAACACAGGCATCCCTTGTCGAGTAGGATAAATGACTCATGGGTGGAGCACCTGCCCAGCCACAAACTAAAAATTCCATTCACGCTTTGATTCTGTTGTTTGTGCTGATCTCTCACAGTAAAGGTATTTCAGTACCGATTGTTGAAAGAGGTTGTTCAGAATCTGTTTCAGAACAGATTGTTAGGCTGGATCTGTAACGATTTCTCTTCTCACCTTTCAAGAAGTTCGTAGTTTTCAGGATATTTCTCTTAAGCTAAGGTTTTCAGATTTGCGGGCTAGCTCAAGGTGCAGATTTTGCAAATGTTAAGCAAAAACAGTTTCAAGGGTTTTTTGCATAGGAAAAATTCTTCGTTCTGCTACTAAGAATACTAATTGCAATTTTGTGCAAAGAGCTTTATCGCCAAACAGTTGAGTTTGAAATACAGTGCAGAAATAGCCCCTGTTGATGACAAATAACTTTGAATATTCTGTAGAAAATTGGTTTTACTTTAACCTGCAAGCACATTTTGAAAACTAGTAGTATTTTTTCTGTAAGTCCCTAAAGTTCATAGTTTATGCAAGTTTTGTTCTGCATCAGTGGAAAAGCTGGATAATTTTACAGGACGGTGAAAAACATACTGAGTAGGTTAGGAATGATACAGAAATTTGGTAAAGTGCCAAGAGAAAGATGTGCTGGGAGGCATCTTGCATACTGCACAGTCTCCAAAGTTTTGTAGAGCAACAATTCCTCAGGCATGTAAAAGGTGTGAGGGTAGGAACCCTGGTATTGCATGTTGAAGTATAAGCACAGGTATGGACTTAACTCACACTATCACTACTTATCCTTTGTAGCACCACTCTGACTTCTTAAAGCATATTTTTCACTTTAGAAAGTTTCCTGGAAAGGAGTGCTTGTTTAGTGAAAGTTTAAATCGTATCATCTCAGCTCTGCCCCGTTTGCCTGTGAGCATGCATAATCCAGTCTTCAAACCCATGAAAACGTGCCGCTGCTTGTAATTTGGTAAGATACACTTCCAAGCAGAAAGTTAGGGCCATCCTTGAAACATGGAATCTAGAAAAAACTATAAATGTTTCACTTCATTGTTTCATTGGCAATATCTTGTAATTCAGTAAGACAAAGTCTGTAATTGCATCCTACCAGTGAGATTATATTTGCCTTGAACTATAGATCTCAACCCTGAAGTTTGCTGTGGGGTATGAAATTAGATAAACCCTGCGTATGGGTGGAGTTCACTACAAGTTAACAGCATTTGCTGTGGTAAACCATTTTGTTCATCATCTCTTTTTGCTGAAGTGAGTCCTCGGTGTGGTTTGGGTGCACCACTTGGGTAACTGCTGAAACTGCTGTGGTTTCAGAATAGGACCTGTTTTGCTTTTTTCTGAACTTTTTTCCCCTGAAGCTATTAGCAGAAAAATCAAATAAGCAGGGGTTACAACTGTTTGCCTGCACTTTCGTACTGCTATACCTCAAAAACGATGAGCAGTATTGTGTAAAAATGTAACATTTTCCAGTGAATAGGAGATTAATGCAATCTCAGTTACTACTAAGAGTATATTTTGCAATATTATGATTTTACCAGTGTCCTTCAGTTGGTGACTTTTTAATGTGGTTTGGGTATTTTTGCTTTGCGTAACAGAAATACTGTACCCACGTTCTTGACATACTAAACATGGGAATACAAAAATCTTTGTGTGCTGAAGTATACGCTTACTGCACTGGGAGATTCACACTTGGTGTAAGCCAGCAAGAAGGTCAGACAGATAATTCTGGTGTCGTTATTACTAATTTGTGGCTAATAAGTGAGTAAATTTGTACATCTAACTGAACCAAACAAACATCTGCCAGGCCTCAAAACCACGTTTGCTGAGTGTGGCAGGATAAAACAAACTGTAAGCAATGTGCAGAGGGCAGTGAGAGAGGGCTCGTTGAGGACTCTGCTGTAAGTGCCGGGATTGACATATTCAGCATGGGCACTGCCCTTAAGATTGCTTTGCAGAAAATAAACCTGATTTTATAAGGGTCTCCTTCTTTCACCTTTTCTTCAAAATAACAAATTTAAAGCCCTCTTCTGTTATTTAACATACAAAAACTGAAGACAATGGCACTCAGAATGTCAAATGAAAATTTTCAATATTATCAGCAGTTACTCTAGTATTCATGGTGACATTTCCTCTGAGCAAAGTTATTCTTTGTGATCTGGTGCGAAGATGAAGCATGAGAAACCCCGACGCTCTTCGTGTGCGTTGCGAAACCACCAGGGGCTTTGTGCAGCAGACGTGAAACAGGCCACCCAGAAAACCCAGGTTTGCTGAGCAAATACACTGCCAACCCAGCGTTTGTATGAACAGTCACCAATTCCACAAAGAGGTTTCGGCAACGGAAGATTTAACCTAAGAAAAGGGCAGCTTAAAATGGGTCATTTTGGCCTCTATCAGTCAAAATTGGTTTGGGGTAGTGTAGGGTGAAGGGTGCTAGGGGGAATTTGCTTGCTGGTAATGGGCAATAGAAGAAGGAGGAAAAAAAATGTAGAGGGCTTTTATTTTGCGTTCACCTTAAACTAGAACTGCAGATACTTTTATTGTCTTTATAATTTAAAAGAAGTTACTCTTTTATCTGGAAAATTACATACGAAATGCTGAGTTACCCATCTCTTAGCAGGTTTGCTTGCTTCCCTAACACTACACAGCTGTGACTGAAGGTGGCATCTCCTAAAGGCCGTGGTGATGCAAATGCAGCAGTCCATTTCAGAGAACAAAGCCTGGCCTCTGTTGGGAGGAAAGGCAGTTTGAAACTGTGGTGAAGGAGGTTCCATGTTTGTGGGGAGAGCAAATGCTGCTGGTATTTCTTGTATATTTTGTCACTTCCTTCCATGAAGGACAAATCACTGGTCTGATGTGCCTGTCTTTAGAAGTCCCACATGTGGTTGTAACGCAGGTGTCCATATATCCTTGCCACATCTGTTAACCAGGATGGAACATGTACTGAACCATGAAAAGCAGTACTGGAGTGAACTTTAAGAGATCTCATTTATCCTCCAGCTTCAAGGCAGCTAAACCAGTGTGATTTCTAGAAACCATTTCTCAAGCCTCATGGATATGTTGATGATGGAATGCAACAGGTTCGCTGGGCAGTCTTGGGTATTCTTAAGTTCTAAAAATGTTACAGATTGTCTAATGTAAATCTCTCTTGGTAAAATCTAAATCTATTAGCCTATTTCTTGGTGGAAGGTTTGCCTACAGTACTATGATCAGGTTCCCCTTGAATACTCTGGAGACTAAACAAATCCAGTTCTATCTCCTGCTGCATGTGTCTTGTTTTCTACGCCTCTTTCTGTCTGCTTGTTCAGCTGTGGACTTTCTTGCTTCACATTTTCCGTGTCTGCAAGTGATCACTGTACCGCACCTGAGGCCCAAGGGTGATGTTCGCGCTGAGATAAGGGTGCATGGTTCCTCCAGCTCCCCTGTAAATCTCTGCCTGGCTGAGTTTGAGGACTGCAGGTCTCTGCACCCCATGCAGTTGTGAAGGAGGTGTGGGCAGCATGGTGCGGAGCCCGCTGAGGGCTGTATGCCCGGCAAGCTGAGTGCGAGGGGAGATGGACTTCTGGCTGGCCCCTGGGGTAGGAGAGGCTGAGCTGTGATTTAACGGCGGGTGAGGGCAGGATGCTGGATAGGTAATTTAGTATAAGTCTGCTGATCTTTATTTCTGTTTGACAAATGAGGATTTCCACAGATTTAAGCAAATATTATAAAGTTCATGAGCAACTCCCAAAGCACCTTTTAAAAGCTGTCAGGGTGTCTTAGACATGCCAGGTACATACTCTGAAATTTGGGGGTTCGACTTAATTTCTCTGTGCTTTCCTAGTATGTGTATCCTGAGGTGAACAAATGACAAGATTCCTATTAAATTATAGTTCAAGGAATTGGACCTTGCAAAAAAGATAGCTTTATTAATGCAAATAATGTATGTAATTCAGGTTATTATGCAGGAAGCTGTGAATATTTGTTTCTTCTAAAAACGCTTCTAGATTTTTCCTTTTTTTTTTGTCAAGTACGCATTATAATCAGGACTGTTCATCCAAGGAGTATTTTCCCTGGACGCTGGATTGTGTACCTGTCAGAAGCAATCTTTTTTTTTTTTTTTCATCTGTTTAGTTGTTTGACCTAACAAAATAGTACTTTTTGCAAGGGGAGTTAAAAATTAACCATTGAGGTTCTAATTGCAATAAATAAAATATCCAACTGTTATTTATGAGCATACACGATAGTTCCGTGATTTCATTTGTTACTGGGGTGGAATAGAAGAACAGGCAGTCACCTGTGAAAGGTGGGTTGCACAGCAAGCACCCCAGGACAAGGCGATTTCTTAATCAGTCTCCTTTCCCTTGGATGTGTGGTGGTAGAAGGATAAACCAGTTCCAGGAAAAAAACCCAGAATGCATGCATTCTGTAAAGTCACAGATAAGTCACTATTTAATTCTGTTTAATGTTATTGATTACTTATCTTTTAGTGCTACATGTTTTTAACTATTTTGTCTTTTGTATAATCCCAAACTTAAACTTGAAATGTCTCCAATCCTGGAAAATGAACTGAAGTCATACTTACCAAATTCTTCTGACCAAATGTCTTTATATTGGGTTTTATAATTTAAAATCTTAATGGTCTTAATATTGCAATATGTGTAAGTAAGATAATAAATCAATTTAAATAAAACAACTGTTTGAGATGAATTGCATTGAGAAATGAGCACTGTTATATTTGGTTAAATTTTACACCACCTCAGGAGGAAAGGATGATGCTAAAGTGTATCAGCACAGTTTCCTATTTAAGGGGTTTGCATTGTCCTTGGTAAGTAACTTCTCTTTTTCTCCTTTCTTTTTTTTTTTTTTCCCTAAACTTTCCAGGTAAAAGCACTCCTGTAAGCCACCTTGGGTCTTCAGATTTTCCCAAGCCCCATGATCCATTCCAGCCATTTGGGGCTGACAGCAGTGATCCGTTTCAAAGTAAAAAGGGGTTTGGGGACCCATTTAGTGGAAAAGATCCATTTGCTCCCTCCTCTTCAAGTAAAACTTCTAAAGACTCTTCCTTGGGGTTTGCAGACTTCAGCTCTGTAAGTTAAGTTCATTGTCTCTGAGCAAACCACTTTCTGCTCTGCTTGCAGCAATCTGTTGGGTTTGTGTTTTAACTGCAAACCTACTGTTCACTGGCTTCTGTCTTTTAGTACCTTCATGCTGTCCTCATTGTTTTTGTATTAATATTTCTGTAATAAAAAGGCATTATGTCAATAAAAAAGGAGTTTCATACTAAATTTTGAAGGGTTTACTTGCATTTAAATTATTTTAGTACAGTGTGCCTTTACTCACAAATTCTTTGTAGCAGAATCTGTATTGTTTTTGTTGCATGGAGGCTATTTTGTAAACTGGTTTTTGAGAGCCAATGATGTAAAGATTCAGAAACAATTGTTGAAAACATTTATATAGCAATTTCACCATATCCTGAGAAGCAGATCCTTAAAGGGAAAGATTCCATGGAGTATTTGTAATTGTTTATGAAAAAAGTTCTGACAATCCTGTCACAATGTTTGCTGTATATGATGGAATGTTGTCTTAAAGATACATATACGAGACAGAGATTGAAAATTTAGGTGTTGAATTTTGTTCCAATTACTGATATTGTAGAAAAGCTCTTGTTAGACAAAGAAAACAAAATTGTTGTGTAGAACCGATACAGAAACATCCATACTGCACTCCAAAAGACAGCATCAGAAGGGTTGAAAGCAAAGCCAAGTACCCATTCATTAAAAAATATCAGGGTTTCTAAAAGCCTGGCTTTGTTTTTAGTGCTGGCAGGTATGTTATTGAATTGGAAATCATTGTAAATGTAGTAGTAGTGTGGTTCTTATTGCTTCCATGAGTAGATAGAAATCTGTTCCATCCACAGCCTCAGGCTTCTTTCTCCTTTCATGTGTTTTTGCGCTGTCCCATTGCCATGCAGTAACACTGCCAGCTCAGTCTGTTACTGGACTCTGATGGACACAGTTCAGTATTCAGCAAGTGGAGATCTTTAAGCTGAATCTTTCAGGTTGCTTATTTTTAATGATTTTTCCCCTAGTTGTTAGTTAATAGTAAATGTGTATCACTTTCCTATTTGATATTGTTAGTGGAGGCCATCTGTGCATACTTTTAGCTGGCCTCAGTGCTTTAATTTATCTATGATACTGAAGATGTCAAAGTTCAAGATATTATGTATGCGATACCACAGTTAGTACTAGCCTGTTGAATTTGCACAGTTAAATTCTGTGATTGTATACACAATGGTGACATTCTTAATAAAAATAAGACGCAAAACTTGCTTTATTTGAAATTTCTTGAACAATTTCTTCCTTGAATGAAAGACAATGAAGTGGAATGACTGTTACCCAGTTATTGTCATCTTAACTTACAGACTGCATTGCTTAAGTTAACAGTGTGCCTTACACCGAGTGATTGTATCAAATGAGTAACCAAAAGCTCTGATCCCCATCCCAGTGGGTGCTCCAGTGTCAGATTTGCTGTGCCATCAGGTTTTCAGGAGATGAGATTAACTTTAGAAGACAAGGAAGAAGTAGGAAAAATGAGATCTTGAGCAGTAGCTACTTACTACTGTTAAGTGGCTCTAACTCAAATGAAATTAATTTTTTAATTGGTTTTGTGAATTGCTTTCTACTGCTGTAAGGAAACAAAAAGTGTTAACTGAATTTGACTGAAAAGAGAGAGACTTGCTCCCTGTTCTTTTCAGTTTCTTGGGGGTTTTTGCTTGCCTATAACACAATTATGTTGCTACACTTGATAATTTCTGTTCCTTCTGTATGAAGTCTGAAGCGTACTAGTTACCTTGTAATCAGCAAGAATATCGTGCTTCTGTTTGCCTGATGTTTTGGGAAACTTTGTTCATAACGGAAATCAAAAGCAATTTTACTTACAGAACGTTTTTTTGAGACGTATTCTGAGCCCACGGAATCTGAGAACAGGATCATAGAATCGTGTCCTTCTGAATAACTGAATAACCTGATTTTTAATTGGAATTCTTTACAGTTGCAAATAAGTAACATGAAGACCTTCACTAGATTTTAATTTTAAATTTTCACTCTAGAAAGTCTGGAATTTTTTTGAGATACTGGCACATTCATGCATCCAGAGTTGAAGTCTGTTCTTGTTGCATTCTTACCTTTTCTGCTGGCATTGAATATGACTCTTTGGAACAAAACAAAGTCTTTTGGTAGCTTGTATTTCAGGTATTTCTAGGTTCCAGCTTCAGTTTATGAAACAACAAGAAAAACAGTCTTTCCAAGAAACAGAGCGTTTAGAACTAAACTAAAATTTTTCTCTTGACACAAGCTGGTAATTCAGTAAGCAGAAGTGAGTGTGGCGGTTTGTGTATTTGATCAGTTTGGCTGCAGCCTGCTCTTCTCCTTGTTTGTGCCTTGGGTCTAGCTGTACTTCTGAAAAAGAAAAGAAAAAAAAGAAGAGAGGTTTTTAATCAAATAGCAGATGTGGTACATATTTATAGATTTCTGGAAACCTGGATGTATGCAAAGACATTATTATTGTATTAAATTGCTTGTAATTCAGTTACGTTACCCTTTTTATAGGCAATCTGCACAAGAATCAGTGGCATTAATGAACTGTTGGGTATTTCACTATCTAATGGTCAGAGTTATGCTCCTGAAAATTTAACTTTATGCTAGAATATGTGGTATTTAATTGTATTTCAATAATGTTGAATGCAAAGGTCCTCGTGTAAATTTTGGTAGCAATGAAAGCAGAGGTATTGTTTGAGGAAAAGCAATTTTAAAATACTCTTTTTTGCATCAAATCATCTGAAAAATCATGTTGACAGAAATATAATGAGGAATTGTGAGCATCTAGAAGCACATAGATAAAGCATAATTTAACTAAATTATGAGTAAATGAGAACTGGACTTTGGTTGAAAGAAATTCAGATAGGCACGTGTATTTAAAAATACGAATTACAGATACAATGCAGAGTGGAAAAGGCAGGGGTGGAAGCCATCATGTAGTACCTATGCGTGTATTAGGCATATGTTAAATATGCAGCTCGCTGAATATTAAATGCAATTTTCAGTTGCATTTAATACTCAGTTCCAGACGTTGAGCTTGTCTGGGAAGGTGCAGCCGTATCGGCTGGTGCGGGGGCAGAGTTTGCTGTCCTCAGAGTTACTGTGCTGTGGACCACAGGGCAATTTTTGCAGTATACATTCAGCTGAGATTGAAACTATAAATTCCATGTAGCTTTCTCTTCCAAAAAAACCCCAAATAATATGTTTTTCTGAAGATTCAAAAAAAGATAGTACAAAGCAAATTTTAGAAGTGGGATAGAACACAGGCATTTGCATGCAGCTGTGCGAGTGCTGCTGTTCACATCATCCTCTTTAGCCAATGCTAAAATTAAACACGGATTATATTTTAGTTCTAAATTGTTACGATTTCAATAAAATATTTTAATATTTTGTGCAGTAGTTCAAACAAGCAAACTTTTGCATACTTCAGTGGTAAATACTGGAATATAATTTTGGAATAGTTTGGCTGCAATGTGCTTAAAAGTGTTTTGGGAAGCTCCAGCAGGCTGAGCAGCTGAAGGTTGCAATGTGTTCTATTTCCTCCAGTGTTTTCTGCTGAAGGAAATTGGATTCTCTTACATTATTTCTTGCTGGAAAAACTCTGCATATATTTTTATGAACAGTAGCAGAAGCACTTTTTGTAACTTTTGATTTGGTGATGAAACTTCCCACAAATCAGCAGTCTCCAGAGTCGTCATTAAACCCCCTCACCCTTAGCAGGAAATACTACACTGAAACTCTCTGCAATTGAGTTGCACAAGAGTAAATAACTCTTGTTTTTTACCAGCTGTTTACTATTCTTAAAAATGGATGTAGGTTGCTATGCTCCCAAACCACTAACTTGCTTTTTTTGTGTTTGTGGAGTTTTTGTTTGGCTCCAGTTCTCTGGCCATTTTCATACACAGCTGAGACATGGATGCAGGGATGTGCAGCCCAGATGGGGGGGAGATTCCTGGTGGGAGGAGGAAGAAATTAAGGAAATAAATGAAAGGATGAAGTGAGGAAATCAGTGAGCGAATGTTTGTCTTAATCCGGAAGATCTACCGTAAGGCAGCTTGGTTGATTCATATATTTAATAAGTCTGATTCGTTCTATTTTTCACATACTTTCTTGTAGCTTTTTGGTAAATTTATTAATTTCTTTTCCATTTTCATTTTTTAGTTTGGAAATGAAGAGCAGCAGCTGGCATGGGCGAAGCGTGAGAGTGAAAAAGCAGAGCAAGAAAGACTAGCTCGATTGCGGAGACAAGAACAAGAAGACCTTGAGTTGGCTATTGCGCTCAGTAAGGCTGATATGCCAAACTCTTAAAAAGAGGTTCTTTGGCTCCACCCTGTCCGAGTGAAACCTTTAAACACGGCTTTTATAAAAATACTAAATTCTTGGTTTGTTGGGAAAATAATTTTAGTCACCTTCAACTCTAAAGAAGACTGGCTGGTTACGTCAGACTGGGCTTTGTGGCTTTTCAAGTGTGTGATATGCAGGAAACACTGTATAAGCTGTATTATATGTTCTAGATAAAATTTATTGCTTGTAAAAAATTTAACGTATGATCCTAAGATACTGAAAGCAAAGTTTCTTTATCTGGAAGACAGTGTTGCATATAGTAATCTGCAACTTGTGAATCTGGCTTTTTGTTACCCGAATTCCATTGGTTTTCTGAGGCTGCAGTACGATTTCAAAGAAAATGCCATAAAGAGATAATATTTATAGAATTAGCTTTCACTTGTTACATTTATTTAATAATTCATGGTAGGCTAAATCACTATGTCATCTGCGTCATCAATGTCAAAATCTCCAGCATAAATTCATTATTAGATGGTCCCTTTTTATCCAGGAGATGTGGCTTTTACAAAAGAATCTGGCAATTTATAGAAGATGAATACAAACATAGTGAAACATATAAAATATTACGAATATGAAGCCTCTGTGAATGAGTAGTTCTTCTAATTTCAACATTGGTTGGCATTGAGTTTTTATAATTGTATGTGATGTTGTAAAAGAGGGAGTTAGTTCAGTTGTGGTAAATTGGACAAATAATTTGGCAATTAAATCATTAGGTAAAATCTTGCTTTATCTCACAGGCAAATACAACTGCAGAACTGTGATGTAAGTTTGAGTGCTGCTTTCATGTAAACATTAAAGCAGTGGAAAACTTACTAAGTGTTCATCCCCACAACTCCTTTTGCCCTCTTTTGCTCCAGCCGCCAAACATAGACCATATTATTTGTGTTACCCAGCTGACTGCATGAGACAGTCTTTACCTCTGTTTCTTGAATTCCACCTATCTTGTAATGCGGGATTACAGATCAAACATAATTTAGCTGAAATAAGGCCAAGTTGAAACGGATTTTATTTGCCAAATGCGTGTTCATGTGTAAGTTATAGAAGGCCTGGTAGACTGGATTGGCTTTGAAATACGGCTTGCAGTGCAAAGTCCAAGGAGGAACAGGTTTTCTGTAAACCTGTAGAACCCAGTGCTTCCACCTGGTAAGGATAACACAGGAGGTATTTTATATGTCATATAAAAAAGAAGTCCTTACGATAAGTCTGTGAATTATTTACTTACTAAAAATGCCTTTTCTGATTACAGGAATTCTAAAACTTCAGTTGTCTTTGCCTTGGACATTTATGTCTAAATAGAGTAGGCATCTAGCACAAAATTTTAAAAATGTCCTTACTGTATATCTGCTTTCCTATCCTTGGTTCTGTAGGAATACAAAACTGAACATTCTCTGTTTTCACTGATGCAGCCCTTATCTTGTAACATTTTCTCGGTTTTTTTGTTTTGTTTTGTTTTTTTTTACTGTGGTATTCCTTCATCACCTTTAACACATTTCTATTTTTTATGTCCTTGCTTCCTCTCTTATATTTTTGATGATACAAAGATAGTGCCTGTCCACTGAATGAAAACAGTCTTTCCCCATTCTCTTGTAATTGCCTTATTCTGGATACTTTCCTTACACAGAAGGAATCGGATTGGATCGTGTTAATCTTCTTAGTAGTTTTCAGCTCTGAAACGCAGCGAAGATGTGGCGTTTGTTGTCTTGGCTTTTGTGAGTGGGTATATGGGTGAGTGGATGTCTGTGTGTACGTACACACACACGCATCCAGCCATTTACATACGCAGCAATACACGCGACAAAACTGAAACCGCGTGTCTCAGAATGGAGTTGTAGGAGTCCCCTGTTTGCTGTGTGGCTCCTGTGCTGATGGTACTACAAATGAGGTCAATCTTTAACTCCCTGCGAAAGGGGCGAAGATGCACTCCGGTATCAAAACCAACCATAGAACGATCTTTAATACTGTCCTTTAATGACCCCTTTGGAATGCAGTGGAAGATATTTCTAATTTTACAGAACCTGATTTGTGGTAATTTTTCTCTGAAATATGTTAGATTAAATGATCAAACATACTAAAATGTCAACAGATTCTCTGTTGGTGTACAGGACTTGAAGTCTCCGATAGCAAACTTGGGTCTGCCTATAGCTAACAGAAAACTTTTGCCATGAAAGAGCAATTTTCAAAATTGAATGGCTGCGGGATTCTTCATGAAGTGAAACAAATTGTATCCGTGTGTAAGATTCTCCTTTTTGTTTTCATTTGGGCCTGAGTCTTTGTGGTGTCTCTTCAGCTGCAATAAAACCCCGCTCATACGCAGTGCTGTTCTAGAAAGGAAAAGCGCTTTTGGACTGCTGCTGGGATGAAGTCACTCCAGCGGGACGGGGTGGATGAGCTCAATAGCTTGATTCATTTGCTGAGTTATGTACCATAACAAGACTTTCTGCTACTTTGTCAGTGCTCTAAAATACTGTAATTTATAATGCTTCCAAGGCAATGAGTCGGTGTTTTCAAGATGCTCAGCAGAAGGCAGAAATGTGAATTAATCTAGCATTCCATGTAAGGTTAGAACCAATTGCTCACTTTCCCGTTTCCTTATTGACTTGTTCTTCGGATTAGCTTGGACAGTAACAGAAGATCAGGCAAATGAACAAGGACAGAACATGTTCTCTATGCACAGTGCATTAGATTTAGTAACCTTAGGTTTACTGAAACACTCTTGATTCAAAATTTTAGACACTGCAGTAGAAGAAAACTTAGCTGTGGTTTCTCCCCATCGTATTTAATAACAGTTTTCCATGTAAAAAGGAAGATTACCCATGTTCTTCCCTTACGCTTGTAATTCAGTGTTTTGTATAATACCTGCGCTGGTTCTTCTAAGGCAAAACTTTTATCGCAAGGCATTGATCATTATCTTCCTCCAGAACAGTGAAATTTAAAGCACAAATAGGCCTATCGCTATTTGGGCAGAGAAAATATGTATGATGCAAGATATATAAAATGTGAGTATACACAGTGCATATACGGTGTACATTACGAGATCCATATTATTTGTGTCTAGGTGTGTATATATATATACATAGTGTATTGTATAATGTAATAATAGTGTGTGTATATACTATATATGTCCACATACTATGTCTAGGATATAGTTACTTGTGCTGTACATAAAATGTGTATATACAATGAATATGTAGAATATGCATATATATTCTATATATTAAAGCTTGTGTGTATGTATGTATTCTCTAAACAGAGGTGGATACAGAAATGACATTTTTACAGAAATGCAGGTGAGATCATGGCTCTTGGAATTTCAAAGTTCTGGTGAAAGAAAAGAAAGGAGAAATGACTGCTTCCAGTACATTTGTTTCAAGATTACATTAATTGGCATGAAAAACTGTGTTCACTAGCTGTGCCAAGCGTGCGAGAGAAACCTGGCAGAAAGTAGGTGTCATCTGCGTGGGATGTGATCTCACATTCTTCTGAGTTTTTAAAGTGTGTTTGAATTGTAGGCTTAATTTCTGATCATCTTGCGTGTGATGGTCATGTTGTCTTTTCTTTTTTCTCTAGACCGAGGCAATGATTTTTCTCCTACATTTGCTTGTAGCTTCACTTCTCTTTTTCTTTTTTTCCCTGTTTAAAAAAACGTTTTTTAGGAGCTACTCCCATACACGCATACACCCCAAACAGTCGCACGCTAAGGTGGAAAACTTGTTTTTCTTGCTTCATTCCGGTTATATAGGTTGCACATAATTGTCATCTGGATTTCAGCTCTGTTTTTCCTCCGTTTCCACCTAAGCTTTTCCTTCAGGAGGAATGACGATCCATTGCATTCTTGGCGTTGAGGAGAGAATGGAGGTGATTCTGCTTTCTACTCGGATAAATTATTAGACTCTGTGGTACACTGAGCAGTCACAAAGAGTTGAGTAGGCTTTTATAGTGGCACATGTGTGTTTTATACAGCGGATCGTCACTGCTGGAATGACTCATGGAAAACCATGAATTGCACCCAGCGCTGAGGCACAACAGCTAAAACAGGAAAGACGGACAATTATTCACGTTGAACCTACGCATGCAGACTTTGCATGTAGGACACAGGTATTGAATTCCCCATATTATCCTTTATAGACCAGTGTGTTCACATTTGCCTCGAGTGGTTTCCCTAAGTTATATTCAGATAGTCTTGTTGTAAAACACACCCGTCATTCTGCAATAAAAACAGATGCTCATAAAAGTAGTACTTCTACAATAATGCTGTATGAAATATTTTTCTATTGGCAAATTTTTCCATATGAAATCTTTGCCCTGTGAGGATCATCAGTTCTTGCTGTATTTTGTTTCATGTAGCGTGCTCTCGAAGTGTAGGAAATTCCACGCTGTGTCTGACTGCGTAACCTTTTCTTTGGAAATTCCTGTCTGTGAAATCTGTTGTCAGAAGTTTTGTAGAAATTATTTTGTCATCTTATGCTCAAAGATAATGCACTTTTCTTGGATTCTTCTTATAATCCTTTTGGGGTTACTATTTCTTCTTTGGTGTTTCTCCATGGAGAAGAGTATTTATTCTGTAGAACTGAGGCCCAGGGAATTTTGGTCCAAGTAGAATTGTTGCTTTCCCTTGTGTAAGAGTTTGATTTCTTCCTCCTCCTGCGTTTTATTCCTCCCTCTCAGGAATTTCCTTTCTGTTTAATCCTCATTTAGAGTTGGAACTCTGTTAAAGTGAATTGATCTGTTCTAATAGTGATCTCTTTCAAATATCTTCCTACACTGGTGGAACAGTGAAGCTTTTGTTGTGTGTCAATGACTGCATCTCTCTGAAACATCTTTTCTTAGAAAGGAATTTTGCTTGGAGTATGGTGGAATCATAGAAGATTTATTTTTAGAGTAAATATGTTAACTATTATTCATTGACACACCTGTTTTATCAGCTGATATACTGCTCTTTTTACTTGAAAGTTTTATAAATAAAGGCTTAATTTGTTATAAAATGGAATTTTCATTTTTCCAACTTCTGCCTTCCCCTTTAAGTTTAAAAGGAAAACTCCTAGTGACTCTGATTCCTTCTGATGTTACAATTACAGAGTGCTCTTCGGGTGTCCCTTTTAATATGGTGTTCTTTCGTCTGACCTAAAAAAGGTGGAAACACAAAGTGGAAACTGCAATGTTGACCTAAATTTGATTAATATCTCCAAATATGTACATTATTGTAGTTATATTTATCTTTCAAATATCATAACAAATTGAAAGGTATTTTAATTTTAACCCATCTCATGTGTTTATTGTTTAATATAATAAGAGAAATGTTATTGTTTAATATAATAAATGAAAAGTTACTTTTTGGAGCTCTTAGACTTCAGCAATCTTTATTTTTTTTTTGTCCCTGATTTCACAAGCTTTTGTGTCAAATTTGTGAATCTTGCTTTGAACAACCGCTAGATTCTCTGCGTTGAGATCTTTTTCCTTTTGGCTGGTGCCCTCTGCGCGCTGTTTTCCCTTCTGTCCTTCCCCTTCTTCCTTGTCCCGGCCACATTTGGTCTGTACAGACCAGTCAGAAAATCCAGTGCCGCACCCTTTCCAAAACAATTTGTGTGCCGCAATGCTAAACATCCAGGCAATTTATACTGGGAGGGGTTAGAGAGATCACCAGGGACAAACCCTTGCTGCTCACTGGAAAAACACACCTCACTACCATACTATTCGGCATTATTCACTTTGACTCATTATTCTCCCATCTGTTTGTTTTATTTACTCTGCTTCTGCACATGTTGGCATGGTTAACAACAGATTGCCAGGGCAGGTTTCTCCTGAAATTGCTCCCCAGCAATATTTTTAGTACGTTGACATTTTGAAGCCAGGATTTGACTCCAGTGCGTCACAGATGGGCACAACTTCCTACCCAAGTTCTCTCGTCGCGTAATGCTCCACTTACAAAACCGTGGGCCACAGCTCCGTCATTTGCTCCCACTCAGGTTTTTGGAGTCTGACAGTGTGTTCATCTGAACGCTTTCCCAAATACCTGCCGATCTCTATTGTCCGTGCCTCATCCGGCCGGACTCCCGGTACCAGCCATCGCGTCGGGGCCAAGAGGCTCTTCGTTGGGAAGAACAGCGTAGGCATCCTGCTCGAGAAAAAATATTTGCAAGCGGAAACTCGAACATAAGGGAACTCTTCAGCTACCAGCCCAGCTGTTAAACCTCAAAAATAAATGTAGCATTTGTTGACTGCACCCAAATGCGGCCCAAGACCAGCTTGTGTTTGTAGTCTGAGCTCGCGGAGCCGTTGCTGCCATCCCCGCCACTGAAGTTGCCGTCATATTTTTCTTGGGGAGGCGCTGCCGGGAGAAGATTGCTGAATCTTCTGTCTGCTGTACGTGACTATCAGTTTAGTCACAGTGAGTATCTTTTGCCTCCTGTCTGGTTAGCATTTTTTTTTTAATGTAATGACTACAATTAGAACTTCTTATTGGTGCTGATACAGCGTCTCTTACAAATGCTATAGGCTTCCCTATCGATGAATTCTCATAACACTCTTTGCCAGCTGCAAACATAATAGATTTCTGCTGTTGAACTTCCCATAAACATTGTCCTCAATCACAGCTTTTCAGAAGGAGTCTGTACAAACGAACAAAGCCCTGTGCTCTCTCTGCCCATCCCTTGCACCCATAGAAAGGGCACCCGGGCATCCCTTGTTTCGCAAGGGCTTGCAATATAAATCATTAATTTATCAAAACCCACTTCCATGGAAATGCTGTCATCGTGCATGGGCCATAAGAAAAGTGGCTGTTGGGATTTGAGGATTTTTGGTGTGTTTTGGTTTGTGTTTAAGCCTGGGGCTCAGTAGCTTCTCGCCTCATGTATTGAATATCACAGGGGATGTCCAGTGTGATATTCCAGATGTTTCCTGATGACATAGTGATAGGTCAGAACTCCAGGAATGCTTTGAGCTGCAAGAAGTGCAAGAAACCAAAGTAAAAGTGATTTAAAGGTGTACCATATCTGATTATAAACCTGTAGTAGTTAAGTTCATCTGCAATTTCTGTGTTGCTGAATTTATGCCTACTACAAAGGGCAGAACACTTTTGATTTGCAAAAAGGAATTGTAATTGAAAGAGGTGAATAAGCAGGTAACTAATGCTAACTATGGTTACAGCGCAAATGAGAACTTTGTTGCTCCTGCTCTCCTTCTGCTTGGAAAGGTGGTTTTAAAGTTAATACATCTTCATTACGTAAAGCAGTGCGTGTGACTCATTTTTTGTGTCTACAGAGAATATTATAAGATCAAATAATTGTGGCTGAAAACTCAGACCTCAAAAGATTAAATCAAACGTATTTTCTGCCTAACAAGGATAAGTCCTTGCCTTTGCTGCGTCCTTCAAGTTTAAAGTGCTGTTTCGTGGCAGAGGCTATTCCCAGTCTCAGCCAAAGCGATGGGGAATTGGTTGGTTGGGATCAAATCGTTGTCTGAGATCAAATTGATTTAAGGAGTCTCTGGGAACCAATAAGTTGAGCCAGTTACCTCTGGGGTCTGTGAACTGTGTATAGCCACGTGCTTTACGTTCCTGGTGTTTGGCTTGTAAATCTGTTCCTTCTCCTCCAAATCTAGGGGAAGCACAGCCTGGAGCGGAGGTGTGCCTGAGCCTGGGTCTTCGGTCGTGGCAGAGAGGGGTGGCTGCAGCCCCAGCCGGTTTCAGGAGCTCTGACCACTCTGCTCGTGGCACGCAGGATGAGTCCCCGGCAGGTGGGACCTGTTACAAACCCAGCTGAGAGCGGCTGCTTCAAGGACACGTGGGAATTTTAAGGTTTGCAGATGCCACCGAGTTTCGGATGTTGGCAACAGGGATAGCTTTCTCCCTATTAAATTCCATGGGTCTTGGATTGAATTTTCCTCTTTATGTTTCCCCCCAACTCTGCTAGTTACCATAGCGATGGCTACATGACTTTGTTGTAGTTGTTTTATTTAAATATAGCGAAAGAAATTGCTAGAGCTTGGGATTCTGGCTTCGAAAATTCAATTTAAGCAAAGCCTAACAGCTACTCTGTGTTATAGGTGCACAAAATAGCTTTAGAAACCACAGAGCCTCTACCACAGAAAACCACAGAACCACACGATCCTATAATTTGAAGCATGGACAAACTTTTTTTGGCACTTCTTGTGGATGGAGGACCAAAGTTTGGAGCGAGTCAGTGTTTTCAGGCAGTTTGTAAATGGCTGTGAGTAACCAAGGACTCACAGAGGCTGAAATCCCCCGTCTCTGCGCGAGGTGAGCCTTGCCAAATGTAAAGCTTAAACTCCCCTGGCTGTAATCAGCTGCGAAACTGCAAATCGAAAATGAACTTCCAGAAAAGCCGGGGGGTCGCTACTCCAGCCTTGTACTTGAGGGTTTAGAAAAATCGACGTGCGAGCGCCGTGCCCGCCTGCTCGCGGGGTGCTGGTCTGCTTTGCAGGGCGCTGCGTCTCCCTCGAGAGCTGGAAGGCGGTGAGCGATGGCAACGGCCCCCGGGGCGGCCGGACGCGGTTCTGTTCCTGGTGCTGTTTCAGCAGCAACAGGCTCGGCGTTAGGCTGTTTGCTGCTGAGTTCCCATGCCCTGCAGATTTAACTGACTCCTCTGAAGTCAGCAGGTGAGAGAAAAACCGTTTTCAGCGTAGCGAAACGCAGCGCTCTGAAACCCGGAGTGGAATTAACTGACTTCAAACAGTAACTCCTCTGGATGGTGCCTCGAGTTCAGAAACATTTGCTAAAACTTTCACTAGGAACGTTATGCAGGATTTGCTAGTTTCTGTACTTCGTGTGCTCTATCTAATCTGGCAATCTATCTTGCAAGTGTAGTGAGCCCATCACTGTGGTATCTTATAAGAATACGTGTGAAAATCTTGTTTACAACGGACTCTACATTTCCTCCATCGGGTTTAACTACAACTTCTTTTTTTTTCTGCTTTTTTTTGGTTCCCGAGTGTGTCAAAATCAGATCCAGGAGAGCTGCAGATGGAAAGGGCAGCTCTTCGCTGCATGCTCCCTGGGAGGCATCTGGGATGCTGGGTCTTTCGTGTTAATTAGCACAAAATCACTTAAAAGATAATGTCCTGATGGTCTGTTATTAGAAGATGTTGCAGAGCGTTAGTGATTTCCTGCTGGCCAGGGGAGGCTCAGTAGATTGGTGGAATCACATCAACACATCTTTGGATGTACTAATTTCAGGCAATTAAAAAAAAAAAAAAGGGAAAAAGAGAGTTGACAATTACTCATAATAGAATGTGAGAAGAATGAGATCAGCATCTCTCTCCTTCTGCTACCAGATTATCTTGAGATTCAAGAACTTGCAGTTTCCTGTAAAGACCACACAGAAATTATCATATACGCCCTCCCTTAAACAATTAAAATAAAGTTGGTCATGAGCATTTATTAGTGTTTTGTCCCCCCCATCCCTCCCCACTTCGAGACCTGTATTTATATATTTTTATATGGGTTCTTTATATTAATGTATTAGGGGATGGCTTTGCCCTATTTTCAGTTGAGTCACGACAAATCTAAAAGCTCAGAGGACGCAACCTGCTCATTTTTACACTGTAAACAGCACACAGCTGAGCACGGCTCCACCGTTCATCGTGATTTGAGCATTGTTGGGTAACACGGGATGGTGCCGATAAGGAGCGTCTCATCTGGCACCCTTCTCGTGAACAGGAGCGGAGGTGATGACCCCGACAGCTAGACTTGGGTGCTGGAGCCAAGGGGAGCTGGGCCCTTCCCCTGCGAAGGTAGCGGAGCCGGGGGGGGAGCACCCCTTGCGCTGGGGGCTACAGAGGAGCCACGCAAGGGGCTTTTTGAAAGGTTGGTGAGCGCAGTAACGTTTATGGCTGCTTGCAGGCACCGTGCAGCGCTCATGCTTCGTGCTGGGTCACTGGCTGTAGCTCTTTCACCCGTAGCATTTGGGAGGATGCAGAAGTGGCCAGAGCGAAGGGTCGCCGAGCCCGGCACCCTGCCCCAACAGAGGTTGAGAGAGATGGCTGGAGCCGAGCCAAGCCAGAGAAGCACATCCTGATGCTTCCAAGCTCCCTCCACCGCTGGAGAGCTCTGTCTGGGGACCTTCCCGAGCCAGATGTGCAGCGAGGTGTCACACCTCTGCATCTGTTCTCATTACGTGACGAAAGAGGGCATAGTTTGATTGCACCGTATCACTGAAACCTGGGAATGACTAAAACCATTTCCAGCTCTTCAGAAAGAGCAGGGGAAAGCCAGGGGACTATGGAAAGGTAAGGGCAAGAATTAATTTTTCAAATGGTGTTATAAACACCAAAGGACATGCTGAAATATGAAAATCTTCGGCTATGGGGAAAGAGAAGGAAATACCTAGAACTGTTGCAACAATGAATGTGCTAAGTTTAGAACATCTTTCAGTCATCCTCACTTTCTGGAATTAGATTGTGCAATTTTTTTCTAGCAAATAGATGAGTTTTGTTTTTAATGAAGAAATGTTGAATCTCCCTTATATTTCACTTTGAAAGAGCTATAAAAGTGAAATGTGGAACTCATTCTTCCATGTCAATGATTAGAAGCCCAAAATACATCTGTTCCACATGAACAACTGCAGACTTTGCTTTCACAGAAGAATAGCTATATTTGTCATTACTTTAAATGTATTCCTGTTGATTTCGTTCTTGTGTATTCTAACTTGTAAAGTCAGAAAAATGTCACAACCTTGATTAAAACAAAGTTCCAAGTATCCAGATGTTAAGGAAAAATGCTCCAATATTAAGCTGAACCTGCATACTTAATCAACAGTGATTTTGTTTAGCAAGTATCGAGGCTCACCACTAAGCTGTAGCTGTAAAAACAGAGGATCCTCGTTAGAGTTTCAGGGTAATTGCATGTTTGGACTCAGGATCTCATTTACAGCTATGGAAGAGGTTTTTGGGGGGCTCCGTTTGGCTTGGTGCAGCTATTCACTGCTAAAGCTACTGCAGTATCCAGTTTATTTCAGGTTAGTTTTCAGAATCTAGATTCCTGGCTAACTTCTTTTCCTTCAAAATAGTAAATACCTTTCTTAACTCCTGAAATCTAGGTGGGATTCAAAATTAAGTGAATTTAAGTTTTGGGGAGTGAGTGATGAAGGTATTTTAACCTGTGTTGTGCATTTATGTTTAAATTCCACTACTGTTCTATTGGAATTCTGCACTGAGCTCTTGAGAGCAAGGATAATTTATGTACAAGAATGTCTTAAAATAAGCCTCCGTAATTACAAAAATGCAGTGTTTAAATTTATAGTAAAAACCCACACACTGCTGGCAAAACTATAACTGCATCTGGAAAACATTAAGGATGCTATTAAAATAGTCTAGCATAAACTAGAAATGAGACTGAAATTACAGTGTTGCTTACTTAGCCATTTTTAGGAAGTGTATTTTGAATATGATCTACTTTCCTATTTGCTTTTTTTGATAAAACACCGTATTGTATCTTGTTTACTGCTGAGAATGAATGAGGTACTCTGTTATCTATTTTAGAAAAATCCATAGCACAGATTTTTTAAGCGTATTCTGACAGTTGCTGATAATTTAAAACATAACCAGGTGGCTGCTCCTCCAGTGACCAGGGGAAAAAGGAACAGGGAGAGCTCAAAGGAGAATAAAAATCACAGCAATTAAAAACTTATTTTATTAAAAAGATGAAATGTTTTCAAACATTGAAAAATTATGTTTTTATAAAAACAGAAATAGGCAAAATACCCATTTGTCTTCTATTTACATATACAATATTTCTCATTGTATAAAATTATTTACAATATATAAAAAAATTACAGTAAAATAGGTTATTTTCTTACAAGACATCAAGCCCTGTACTTCTAGTGTAGATCATGGCAAACAAGAATATTATTGCACCTGTGAAACAAACAGTCTAACAATAGGAGTGTTCTCTTAGCCATGCCTTCAACCGAGATCTAAAATAACATCGTTAGCTACAGTAACATTCATTTAATCTCCTCTAGGGTCAACTTCAGGCAGTTTCCATACAAACATTGTCTTGTAAAGCTTAGGACTGGGCAGTTAGAACCGGAATAAAAAAAAAACCAAACATATTTACAGCTTCTTCTATACAATCTGTATGGAGTCTTACAGAGTTCACCCTTCACCGAAGCTGCATAAATAACCCCTTTCTCCTGACCGGGATGGGCAGGTTCACTGATACGGTCACGTCAGATTCTCTGCAGGAGATGACTGGCTAAGTCTCCTTGTGTCAAATGCTCCTCAGCTTCCATCGCTAGAGCGGCGGTGCCTCCCTACGTAGTACCAGCTACAAGTTTTTAACGCTTCTGCACCTGAGCGGTTAAACAACGTCCCCCGTTCGCAGGTCAGCACCTCCGGGGCTACATGTGCCGCTTCATGTGCAAAGCCAGGTGGTCCGACCGGGAGAAGGCCCTGTCGCAGAGGTGGCACTGGAAGGGCCGGTGCCCGGTGTGCTTGCGATAGTGACGGGTGAGCTCGTCGGAGCGAGCGAACTTCCAGCCGCAGCCTTCCCAGTTGCAGTGGTAGGGCTTCTCACCTGTCGGAGAAATCACAGAGAGCGTGACTCAGCGCGGCACTCCCACGGACGGGCAGCATCACATGCTAGGCAACCTTCCCAGTTTATCTCAGCCTCTCCTTTTATTTGCTACCAAGCCCTGCTACAGTACGATCCAAGTGCTTTTAAGCCAAACAAGACTGCTCTAGCAATTCCTTTACTAACCTGTACCCGCAGCGAAAGCCTTTCGAGAAAGGGCGTTGGAAGCCCTGAGAAAAGCTTTGCCCTGTATATGCACAGGAGAACACTTGGACATTACAGCTCTGATCACCTGTCATAGCTCAACCGTGAACACTCCTGGAGCTGCAGAGACTACAGGGTTAAAGCTCAGGCTGCAAAATGTTTTATGCAGGCGGCCATAGCACCCGGCAAGCAGCGTACCTCCGGATGAAGGCAACCAGCCCTGCTTACCTGTGTGCGTCCTCAGGTGGGCCTTCAGGTGCGAACTCTTGGTGTAGGTCTTCCCGCAGCCCGCGTAGGTGCACGTGTGAGTGGCCGTCCTCTTCCGCGGCCAGGACCGACGGCCCCGTTTGGGTTTGGAGTCCAGCAGCTCCAGAGGGGAGGAAGGAGGGGTGAGCATGCCCCTGGGAGCGGAGGGTTGTAAGGGCAGGCTGTCCTCGAAAAGACCGAACTGGGAGGTGTTCTGGTACTGGAGATGGGTCTGCGGGTGGTGGAAGCCGGAGGTCGGGTGGTAGCTTTGCTGGAAGGACACGGACGAGGGGCACATCATCTGCGTGTGGCAGTCATTCACCATGAGATCGTCGGGGCTCAGCGGAGGCGTCTCTGCCCCGGGGATCTGGGGGGAGCTGGCCACCCGGGGCTGCTCATAGGCCATCATGCAGGTCGCGTTGCCCTCCTGCTTGATCTTCGGGCAAGCCTGGGGCACCAGACCCAGGACCGGTCCATAATTGTCCATGTCAGGCTCGGGCTTAATGTTCTCAACAAACTGCGGGCCCCCGAAGCTGGGTGTCACGAAGAACCGCCCGTGGACGTTGCCAGGAGGGCAGTAATTGGAGTCCATCTCAGAGCGGATCATCTCCGGCACGATGCCGGCGTTGTAGGGCGGGGGGCTGCCCTGCTCCAGGGCACTGTAGCATCCCGGCGACGGGTTTGTCTGGTAAAAGCCACCGCTCTCGCCTTGGGCTGGGGGATAGTCCCCACCAGCTGCGCCCTGCCCGTAGCTGTCGCTGCCCATGGAAAGGATAAAATCCAGCACGTTGTTGAGGTCTTCATCCTCTTTGCGCGGGGAGAGGCCGCCCCAGGTGCCGGCGGGGGTCTTGGCCTCCTGGTCGCACTTCCACCTCTGGGGGAGAAAGAAAAAGGAGAAGGTTAGAGGTGGTGGGTTGGTGTTTGGTTTTTTTTTTTTTTTTTTTTT
>Ga0065711_1006401_pt1 | contig 26315 bp, 14 predicted proteins | sample Hoacrofraction12_FD_59098 | JGI IMG/M metagenome (GOLD analysis project Ga0065711, IMG submission 59098) | Hoatzin crop microbial communities from Cojedes, Venezuela - Epithelial fraction 12 v2 (version 2) | ecosystem: Host-associated > Birds > Digestive system > Esophagus > Crop | place... | reverse complement strand
CCAGCGATAGGACAAGGAGCAACGGGCACAAACTGAAGCACAGGAAGTTCCATCTGAACACGAGGAAGAACTTCTTCCCTCTGAGGGTGACGGAGCCCTGGAACAGGCTGCCCAGGGAGGTGGTGGAGTCTCCTTCTCTGGAGATATTCAAGACCCACCTGAACAAGGTCCTGTGCAGCCTGCTGTAGGTGACCCTGCTTCGGCAGGGGGGTTGGACTGGATGAGGTCCCTTCCAACCCTAAACTTTCTGTGTGATTCTGTGTGATTTTGTGTGTTACGCTGTAGCCCATGGATGGCACAAGACCCCCCTGTGATGCTTCTGCCTTCCTGTCACTACCAAGGCAACTTCACAGCCAGCCTATGTCAGACGCTCACTCTCCAAACATCAAGGAGGAGTGAGATAAAGCTTGGGCTTTGTCAGCTAAAGATAATACAGTAAATAAGGCCACATCTTAAAGACCTACGTCTAAAGTAAAGGCAATTTTTATGTAAAGCTGTAAATAATATAAAAAAGCAGCAGAATTACTCACTGCAAACTACCTGGTGAGAGCGAGTGAGTTAGGAAATGAGAGAAAGGCAATACATGACTGATATTACATGAAAAATAAAATGTCAATATAATAATAATTTAAAAGAAACAGCAGCAGAATGCTACCTATAACAGCTACGACTTGCATGAAATAACTTTTCACGTAATAGGTAACTCAAGGTCTCAATGATCTTAGAAAAGTTAAAGGGATAACTTTCAAGTAGAGACGAACATGAATAATTCTTTTTCCTGTACTCACATGGGTGGGTTTTGAACTCTTAAATAAACGCTGCTTACCTTTTCAACTTTTCTTCATTTTTGATGTGGAATACAGAGTATTACCACTATTGGGGATTTTTTTTCTGCAATTGATTTTTAATTCATTTCTATCACTTTCAGAATTCTTTCTAGTATTGTGCTAACGTCTTCTTTCTAGTATCTATATTTTCTACTGACGTGCTGTCCCTGAACAAATTCCCTGTGAGTTTTCAATGCAGAAAGTTAAGTAACTTCAGGCTTGTGATTCAATATATTGAAGAATGAAATTTCTTTTACTCCTTTGGGAACAAAATGGCTCAGTGTGTTGAGTGACTTTTATTAAATTTAAAAAATTACATCAAACAATCTCTAATATTCTTCTGCCTGAGAATTCTTCAAATTATTTTGAAAATACTAAAATATCACAGTGAGATTTCGTAACAGAATATTCAGTTATTTAAAATTTCTCACACAACAGGAAAACTTTCACAATCTTCCCTGGACCTGAGAATTCATTGAAAAAAATTATGAACCCCTCATCTAAAGAAATATGCAGAAACCACTATATGAATTACTAAAACCAGTCAATACACAGACATCCAAAAATAAATATACAAATTATTAAAAGCCAAATTTATAGTAACAGAAATATTCTTTGCCTTGGGAAGCTTGGATCATCAAGTGTAAATCCGAACTACGCATTTTTTTCTATCTGAAATAGAAAGCTAACACACATGCACGGTAGGAGACTTCCTTCACTGAGATAATGCCCTCAGAGGAGTTCAAATGGCACCACAGTGATAAATCCAAGGAAATACACTATTTTAACTGAGCCTGTGTCCATGCAATGTTTTTCAGACACTTAGACTTAAAAGCAAAATTCTAAGAAAACAATATGAAAATGCGAGTTTATTTGATAGGCACCCAGATGGAAGTAGATGTATAGTATTATTTCAGCTTCTTTTCCTAATCACAGTGTAGCTATAATCTATAGCAGTTAAAAATACTTTTGCTAGTCACTTATAGCCTTCTTCCCTCTTTTGTCTCCCCTTTCGTGGCTTTCCAGCTTTTTTGTTGTGACTATTGGGATGAGAAGTGCTGCCACTCCACAGCTGAGAAAGGGTGGACCCTCTGCAGAGCTGTAGCAATGATAAAACACAGGACAAGTCTTCCTTATAAACAGAGGCTCAAAGGAAAGACATGTGCTTTTTTAGCACTTACTCTGGGTAACTGAAATTATTCTGGCAGTGCATATTCTGAAGCAGTCCAGCTCATCCCTATCTGTAGAGGTCAACAAAACGATTAGTCCTCCTAGTCCTATCACTACTTTCGGGAAAACTGTGGGCAACTCACCAGTTCTACTTCACTGCACTCCCAACCTTTAGAAACGGAATAGTTAACAGCAATAACAATAAATATAAATATTTTGTTCACATTTCTAAAAGGGATATAATATTAACAGCTGTTCCTTCTCTTCTCTAGTCAATAGACTTTGGTAAGACAGTTATATGGGTTTATTGCGTTTCTAGTCCCAGACATTGAATGTGGAGAATGACAGCTAACTACATCAGGCAGAAGCTTCTGTCCCTCAAACAGTGCATCCCTCCCTCTCCTGGCTTTTCTGCCTTTCCATGCATATTCGAGGCTGGCACGTTTCGTACCTCTACCAAGCACAGGTGGAACAGTCCCCAAGACATGCACAGCTCTACAACCAGGAATAGTTTCAGCGTAATGACTTTCTGACAGAATAAGAACAAAGAACAAAGTTTTCCAATGATTAGTTATATTTTGGGTGCCAAATTAGGGCTGCTCTGAGGTGACAGAAAGTCACATGTCTTGGGTGAGTAATGTTACAGAAAAAATCAGGCTGTTCCAAGGAATCTTAATTTAGGTCATTCAACTAAAGCAACCAAATTCTGCAGTTGCTTTGGAAAATGTTGACCTGGTATTTCAGTGTCACGTCAGCAGGACTGCACACCGGGCTCTTTCAGCTCCTTTCATCAGCTCCCTCCTGCACAGCCTAAGGTCAAAGCAAAATCTGGTAAGGCGCAAGAAACAAAGGAAGCAAGCAGACCTTGCTTAAGCCATTGCATCCAGAGGCCAGAGAGTCTGCACTTTCCAATGCTCACAAACCTCTCTGAAGGTAACCAACAGCCAGTGACACAACCGCCTGCCAGTGTCAACTCTAAACTAAGACGTGATTGGAATTAGAAAGCAGAAGAGGGTTTCCTGTGCAGTGCTTGCATGCACTACACCTGTCTTTTCAAGGATCTTTCCTAATTTACATTTTCATTTTACAGAACATTTTATTATACATATGCAGAGAAATAAACTTCAAAGGCCCTATATGGATACTCAAGAAATCAGTTTTTCAAAGTGTCTGCACGACTATAAAAGATGGGATCACATTTTCTGGTTGCTAATAACTCAGCTCCATACATAGATACTTCCGCTTCTGCTTGTCTGCAGATTGCACTGGCCCCTTCCAGGAAAAAATCCTGTGGGGAAGATTCATTGCAGTAAACAGCCATAGGTCACTATTCTACTATAAATCTGATATAAACTTGTCAGTAAGAAGTATTCTGCCTTTGAATTATAATTTATTTCAGTCTGAGGCTGCAAGAGTAACTACCGCTTACTCTCACTTAGGAAGCAGGCAGAGCCTACAAAAAAAGAAATGTTCTAAGAGTACCCAGTTAGAAAGCTCTCAATAGTGAAGAAAACACCTGCAGTTCTGCAGAAATAAACACTTAGAAAGTAACACTGCATTTGGAGGAGCTCAGCAGGCACCTGAGGGACACTCACTTTAAAAGATTTACTTGCTCCTGTTTGAAGATGTTAGATCACTCCACTGGAGCCGTTGATGGTTGGATATTGATTTATGCACTCCAGGTTCTCAGGAGGCATACACCCACAGCATAAGCTTTTAAACTTTGAAAATACCTTTCTCCTCTTGGCAATTTCTTTACCACTCTCTTCCACTCTTTTATTTCTGAACCACATGAAGGAGGACTTTCCTGGCACCGCATTATCCTACAATCTCATTCCTGAGAGGTCAAAGCGTACTGTTGCATGAACAACTGGTGTCTAACACCTTAAAAAAAAGGCATAAAGCAGGTACACTACTGACTAATAGTGAAAACCTTATTTCCCAAACATACAAGCAAACAGCAATATTCGTGGACCATGACCCAGCAACGTGTGTTCACAGCCCAGAAGACCAATCATACCCCGGGCTGCATCAAAACAGGGTGGCCAACAGGTCAAGGGAGGGGATTCTGCCCCTTTGCTCCGCTCTGGTGAGACCCCCCGGGAGTCCTGTGTCCAGCTCTGGAGCCCTCAGCATAGGACAGACCTGGAGCTGTTGGAGTGGGGCCAGAGGAGGCCACAGCAATGATCCGAGGGCTGGAACCCCTCTGCTGTGAGGAAAGGCTGGGAGAGTTGGGGCTGTTGAGCCTGGAGAAGAGAAGGCTGCGGGGAGACCTTATTGTGGCCTTTCAGTACTTAAAAGGGGTTTATAAAAAAGATGAGGACAGGCTTTTTAGCAGGGTCTGTTGCGATAGGACAAGGGTAATGGTTTTAAACTCAAAGAGGGTATATTCAGACTGGATAGAAGGAAGAAATTCTTTACAATGAGGGTGATGAAACATCGGCACAGGCTGCCCCGAGAGGTGGTCAATGCTCCATCCCTGGAAACATTCAAGGTCAGGTTGGACAAGGCTCTGAGCAACCTGGTCTGGTTGAAGATGTCCTTGCTCACTGCAGGGGTGTTGGACTAGGAGACCTCTAAAGGTCCCTTTCAACTCAAACCCTTCTATGGTTCCATGTTTCTGTGATGTCTGCCAAAACAAGCTAGACAGATATATATAAAAAAGGCATCAAGTCAAATTACAATCTTTGTGTCTTTGAATACAATCCAATTCCCTCTGTGCTTCAGCATTCAGTAGCATGCACCTCTCAATATTTTTGCAAACTTCTGCCATTTCACAAAGGAAATGTTTTGGGGTTGGACTAGATGACCTCTAGGGGTCCCTTCCAACCCAAAACTTTCTATGATTCTATGATTCTATGAAATTAGTGATGAAAACATAAAAATTAATAGTACAGTAGAAATTATCTCTCAGTTTTACAAGGTACCAATGTAAATAGAAGCCCAGGCCTGAAACAAATTCCTTACTCTACCAAAATGTATGAGGATGGCTTTTTCCACTGTTTCCTCAGGATTTTTAAATTTTACCCTTAACATATGATTACAGTTTTAGCCTTTCTAGTTGAGATTTTAATAGACTCTTGAATTTGGTGGGAATGTGGAAATCCAACCTTTTAGAGAATAATAATTTTGAACTAGAAATATAAAATCTTTTCATGGCACTTCTTGTCATGGAAATGAAGCCAAAGAAAAGAAGAGAGAGAGTAGGTTTTCAGACTCTCTACTGAATAGAGCACGTGGTGGATACAGAATAAAATGTCAGAATTACCACAGCGCACTCCCAGATGATCAATCATTACTGAGAATTTACTCTTTTGAAATATCTTTAATCTGATTCTTTAAGGAAATAATTATGCTATGTGAGCATCCATGCCTGTCTCCCTCAAAGGTGGTAAGCCCAATATCTAACTGCAACCAAATCAGAAAAAGTGAAGAGTAAACAAAACAGTAAGTTTCTAAAAACTTTGTGAAATGATGGTGTTCATTAAAAACAGGGACATTCTGCAGTGTAACCTGAATTGTTATCACAGGCCAGACAATCCACAGGAGTATAAAAGAAAAAGAAATAGAGACACTTCATGAGTGTTTCAGCCTTGGGAAAATTCTCAGTCAGAGCTCGACCTGTTCAGATACCAAGGTCAGTCAATCTCATGATGCAAATGCACTGAGAATTAGATGTCTTCAGTTTCATTGTTGATAGAATTTAGTTTTTCTAAACTGTCTATTCCACAAAAAGTAATATAATTTTGCTTTTATACGGATGCAGAACAAAAAAAGGTGCAGAAGCATCAAAAGATTCTGTGAAAACAGCTTTACTAATCATAACTGCCGCCTTTTCCTCTAACATCTAAAGCACTGGCAAGGTTAGACAAGCAAAAAAGTACCGAGATCTGAACTCAGACATTGAACTCGGCATGAATCCAACATGAATCATTAAGTGACCCACTGTCTTTCTTTACTCTTCTTCAAGGTAACTATTGATATTGGCTGATATTTCATCAACTTCTATTAAAATCCTCTCTTCAGCATGTGTCTCGAAGCACAGTGCTGTACCAAGGAGTCAATCAATTAAAACTTTCCTCCAGCTTAAAGAAGTTAGGCTGAGCTTTGTCACAGTCTATTCAGTTCTCTCTTCTGCTGACCACTGATTTACAAGTGCAAACTGGTCTCTTGAGAGTAGTGGATAGATACATATTTCAAGTCCTGCAGTAATGGAAGAGTAACGTCACTGCACTAATATGAGTCATTTTATGCAGAGTTTCCTTTTTATGATGTCATTAATATTCAAGCTAGAGCAAGGCAACGGCTTGTTTTAAGGAATCTTGTTGAAGTGTGCATTTGGGCATTGTAGTTTATTACAAATTGCCAAGTCTTAGTCTACACCTGGATCTGCATTTTATGCTTGTAGGTTAGCAAACTCACACATTCTCTGAAGTAGCTGAAGGAATTCAAACTGTCTTTTTTTTTTTTTAAAGAGATTTTGTTTGATTTATCTTGAGTGTGTTACTCAGGTAGGTTCTTATGAGAGCTCTAGATAAGCATCACTTATTTAACAGTGATCCTCTTGGGCTCAGGGATTGCTGATGGTACCTGAGAAGTGGTTGGCACAACCGAAGAAGAGTAAAAGGATAAGAGCGTGCCACTAAGGAGGGGGCTGGAAGAGGCATAATTACAACTTCCTTAACTCCTGGAACAGCACTGATCACAGCTTTAAGGTGGATCTGCCTCCAAATTGGTCATCTTTGTGAGTTCTTACTAAAGCCTTTCAAGCTCAAAACTCCAAGTCTTGTTAAACTGTAAACTAGGACCCAACATTTTAAATAGAAACAACTGAACAACATTGTGTCAAAGAGCAAAAATTAGAAAGCTTTCTACACAAGCCCACTGTATCCTTGCAGTCATTTCTTGGTATGCCACCTGGGTCTCAGCCAGCTCAGTGACGCTCAGCAAGCTCTACCCTGTTTATCCCCTCAGCCCCTTAGCAGGGTTTCCTTCTGGCATCTTTGGGACCCTGCTGGTCTGCTCCCCAGCTCCACACAGGATGCCTTCTGCCAACATGCAGACAGTGGCCCTGTGTTACCCCAAGTGACGGAGCCATCTCTTCAACCTGGAGCAAGGATCATACCTAAGCCAGCAATTCTCTTCAGGAATACATCCCACAAATTCACGTCATCTATGGATGAAGGTGACATCTTACAGTTAAATTAGTGGTGTCCCTGGATAGTCTATAGAGACTGGGAGAAGCTCTGAAGTAATCACTCCTTTACTACCTTTCCTTTTATTCTGCTATAAGAAATAAGCAGAAAAGAATTCAAAAGCCCTAATACACCTTCAAACAGTTTAGCTTTTACGTTGTAAAATCTTTTAAATTGTATTGACTATTTCAAAATGTGGATAAATACCATGAAGAAAATATCTGATGGTTTGCGGGATGCAGAATTCTGTAACTTAGATAACTGGACTTAAAATGGAAAGTTTATTACCAGCTCTTTGATATGGGCAAACTACATTTTTATCTCTCAACACAAGCAACCTTAACACATTTTGCGGCTTTGCCATTAAATACAGCGAGATGATTTTCCATCTAATTTCTAAAAGCAGTTTTGTGGAAGAAAATGGGTAATCAACATGGAGAATGTCTTTCTTCTGAAAATGCTATTAGTCTAACATAAATGACAGCTATTTAAAGGCAATCATTTGTGTTTTATATCTCACACAAAACCCAGCAGACACAGTACCCTGCCTTTGAGACAAAACAATGATACATGTGACAGAACATTTCAAGCAGTAATAATCAGAAGTCACAAATTCAGCAGCATCCAGAAAATAACTGAAATATCAGCCATTAAAATCTATAGCTTTTCTTTGTTATTGTTGTTCAGATTTTAAAAGATATTATGTGGCATTATATTATGATTAACTTATTTTCTGCATCAGGAAGGTACAGGAGAGGCAAATCACATTTGTTCTGCAGGAGGTACACTGATAACTTACACATCTATTAAAAATAAAGTGGTTTTCAAAATATCACCCAGGAGGCACATGTTCTGTTCAGTGACCTTTGGAAACTCTAGTCCAATGAATAATTAGTGATGCGCAAATAAGTTGAGAGACAGTAGATAAAAAGGGCCTAGAATTTTACATGTTACCTCTTACGAGGATGGCTATAGTGAAAAGATATATTTCACTTTCATAATTTTCCTGAGAGAGCAAACCAATGAGAATATAGACTTGTATCCCTTTCTGTTGAATAGTTCTGAAATTCAATATCCTAGACAATTAAAAATATGCATGCAGAAAATATGTAATGAGTTGTACAATCTAAGTATCTAATTTAATGGTAGTTTGCTGCCTTACAGGCATTTGTTCATACGACGTCAGTCACATCTTGGTAAAACCAGCCTTGCATTCAAACATCTTATGTAGAAAGAAGCCTAACTGTTTTTGCTTCAGGATGATAAAACCTCATGTTACCAGGATGCTGGTACAATATTGAAGGAATTCAGCAATGACAATCTTGCATATATTACAGATCTTTGTAAGCACTATGATACGTGACAAAACTTAGACTTTCTTTCTCACACAATATGTGGCCCATCTGGTCGAGATATTGTGGCGAAGAAAGTCCACAGTCTAAAGAAAACAGTTATGTAACCAAAAGACAAGGAAAAAACACCAAATCCAGGAAGATATGATGCAGCACAAATATTAAATATTTCTCTTTTTTCTGTGTTACTTTTAAACAACACCAGCAACAAAGCTTTCTCCGCCAGCCCTGATTATAGCCCATGTAATTCAGACTTGCATGAATGTATCCTTTACACATAGATCTGGTCTACAGCTTTTATATAGTCTCTTGATCATTAATAACACTTTTGCAATTTTTGTTTTATAGTAGAAGAATACATGTCTTCTATTATCATGCAGATATGCAAGAAAATCAAGGAGGTTAAAAGAGAAAAGATGCCGCAATTCCAGTTCACAAGCTAAAAGGGAGTTACCAAGTCACATGGGCTCAAATGCCTGGTTGAGCACTGACAGTTATATGGAAAAAAAGCATTCTGCATACTGGTCTGCAAGTAGCTACACATGAAACTTCTTAAAAAACATGGAAGGCTTATCCTGTTGTATCACTCACATTTTCATAGTGTAAAATAAAGAGCGACATCTTTATTCAAAATATAAATAATTTTATTCTTAACCACTTTTAAATTCATAAATAATTGCATTGATTTTATTACAGATTATATTTTTTTCCTATAAGAGAAGAATAAAATATACTTACCCGCTCCAAAGTGATTTCTTCAAATTCATATTCAATTTCTGTTCCATTGACCTAAAGAAAATAAAACCATAAAATTCCTTAAATACACATGGAAGGTAATTTGGTAGGGATACTGTAGAGATATTCCGGTATGATCAGTTTACTGAAGCACATTTTTTAACATTTAGGTGAGGCCATCTAAATTATAGCCTACTTGGTTCCCTTTTGTCTTGAATGGCATGTAATCAAGCTTCTAAACTTGGAAACAGTAAAAGTTCAGTATGTAAAAAACCAAAATAATGGATAACTAAGTCATGCAATATGACTGGTATTTAATTTAGTGTGTTCATGGACTTTCTGTAAATAGTTTCCAAGGTAATAGTTTCATGTCAAAAATAGAAGTCCTGTTCCTAAAAAATATTTCCACAGTTGGAAGAAAGATTAATTATTCATTGCCTTATGAGCTCCAATTTACTTTGCAATACAAAACCAGACAGGAAATTCGTAGTATTTATGTAAAAATCACTCACTGATACATATACTGAAATACATCTTGTTTACTATACTAACCTAGGGCAAGAACATGACAGAGGACCTTTGAAATAGGCAGCTGAATGGCAAAAAGACATAGAATGTTAATGCAATTCTTACGCTGAGTTTCAGTGTCAAAAAAAATTAAGCTATGAAATGTAGAGCACCAAAATGGATTGCACTGGACAAGAAATCTATCAGCTGAAGACATGACACTGATTTAAGCAGTATTCTGAAACCTTGTTCCAGTCTGACATGGATTTTTCTGTCCCTCTAGGCAACTCAACATTCCTTCCTTAGTTTCCTCGTCTCTTAAATGGGTAGAGTACCACATCTGAGAAAGCTGCAAGAGCTGACTATATTTTCAGTAAACTACACAGTAATGAAAATACTTCTGCTATGAAAATTTCAGGAGAATTCCGAAGTGTGCCTTAGCTACAGTTAGTCCACAATTTTTTGATTTGGCTAGAAAATTCTGATCAATCAAAAATAAAATATATTGCCCATGAATCATGCTGGTTTAGTTTTTGTGATGATAGGAAATTTCCTAGAAAAGTGTTTTGATTTAATGTTTTACTTAATGATAAAAAGAATATTTTATAGGAGCAAAATTGAAGTGAAGCACTAAGATAGACTTTATCTTGGAGGAACAAATTTGTTATTTCTCAGAACAAGAATATTTCTTACTCCTCCCCACTTCTAGCTACTGATTTTCGATATTAGCTTTGTAACTGCAATTGGAAAATACTGCACACAAATCATTCTTTATCTAGTCAATCACCTTTCAAATGCAATTAGGTACTACTCTTGTGAATATTACAACTAGGTGCATGTATCTACCGAACAAAAGCTTCCTACAAAAGCCACCAACTATTTAATTTGTCTGCAGTTCAAAATCTGATAAACCATAAAATCAGTAACAGAAATAGAATCCTCAGGATCAGTGTTCAACAGAAAGAGGCAGAGGGAGAAAAGTCCAAACAAATAGTCCATGCTTAACAATGAAATGAAAACACATTGAAGTCAGTGAATGCAATATTTAATACATATATAATATTTGCATTTTTTACATTATTGCAAACTGGTAATCACATTACACTACTCTAAAAGAAGATATGAAAAAAAATTTTACTATAGGATATTTTCCTGTTCTATGTTATCTCTTTAATGCTTTCTGCATAGACTTTTTTATTAATATAGGCAACTTACTAAGTATGAACATCTTTATAGCTATTTCTTTTTTTGTCCTTTCTTGTCTTATGATAATGAAATCAAAGTTATATATATGTCTCTGTTTTCATGAACTTCTCTTTTATCTTAGGTTGCTGGATAGCTCTGATCTATGTCTTCAATTCCTCAGACTTGCTCTATAAAGCTGTCTTTGCTTCACTGCTTATAATCACTTTTCCTTTGCATTAAAAACTCATTAGTGCAGCAAAATGGGAAAAAGAGGGACATGAGAAGTGAGCAACCCCTGTATAAAGATGAAAAGAAAAAACACAAGCTGAATACTCAATTTGTATTTGCACACAAACAAAATCTTGATTATGATCATCTGAGAGGTTCCTTTTATCATCCACAGTCACAATTCCAAAGAGGTCTTCAGTTCAAATCTCCATTAATAGCAGCAGAGATCCATTATCAGGTTCCATAGCAGCAGGGATCATATGGATTGAAAGGCTGAACTTGATCCAACTCCTTTTGCTATTTAAGCATATATATCTACACGTGCAGTTCACTGCCCTGTTTTCCTTGCTGGTTGCTCAGAAGACCAATGCAGTTATTTCATAAAGGGTCTAATAATATATTGCACCTACCTAAAGCAGGTGAAATAATGATGTATGCAGTACCCTTCATTGCTAGCACTATTTTATTTCATATCTAGACTCTCTGGTTGCACCTACACTGCTAAATTAGAGTCGATTTTCATCCAAGTCTCAATGCTTAAGGCTGTTTCTGTCTGGAGCCTGCTGGAAACAAATAGTCAAGGAGCGAGCCAACAGTTAAGCAGGAAGAGAATCACGGCTCCAGTGCTGGAACTGGCTTGTCAGTCCTCTGATTTAGCAGCATACGGATGTACCCCCTGTTTTTGCTCACTTTAATTTGACAGTCTCTGGCCTGACAAAGCACCTAAACAAGCTGTCTGAACCTGCAACTTCCATTTCTTGCAAGTAGTGTGAACCTGTTCCTATGGGTTTTCTGAATTCTACTTTTATATCAGATTGCTGCAAGAATACACAGCAAAATTTACTGTATCATACTGTCTGTATGATTTTAAATAGCTAGGAAAAGGTCCAAACCTTTTCATACGATTTCTCTTCTCCTCCACAGCTGAAGAAAATATCAACATTTCCAAGTGGGAATATTCTTTCTCATCATTCAGGTGTGCAAAATTGGGAACAGATATCTTTAATCTCAACTAAATTTTTATATTTATAATGCTGAAGTGTGAGGTAGTCATCTAGATCTCTTTATACTCAGTGAAAAGACACAGGCACTTCTAGGTCTTATTTCATTAGGATTAACACTAGAAATCTCATGTAGGTTGGATGAATTGTGGCTTTGAGGTTTCCTTTCACTGAGTATATATAGAGTCTAAGAAAGATCTTTAAAGTTTGGTGAGCGCTTGCCTGAAGTCTGTTTTCTCTGCATCACTCTTCACTATAGACTGGTAACAAAGTTCTGCTTAAGGGACGCTGCACCTCTTTCATAATTATACACCAGTGAAAGGCCAGATCTCTGGTTTAGCAGCATTTCTGATTGGGTTCTTGGGCTTGTCTGCACCTGTAACTGGCAGCACATGCACAGCATGATATCCAGCACCTGCTCCCACAAGCCCAACCGGTCAGGATGTCCACAAAGAACAGTGTCTCCTCGTTCTCCAGAAGCTCAAAGACAAGATACATTGCTGTTGGCTTCCGTCTCTGATTCAGGATGCTGATGTCCCCTCTCTGGAGTAAGAATTCTCAGCACCACCAGTGACAGTAACAGGCCCAGAAGACTCTGGCAGAAGTGGGTGAGAAGTGCGTAAGATGAGGTCCCTGGGAGGATGCAATCAACCACAAAGCTTCTTCAAGGCACAGAGACTGGAATCAAAAGGTGTCTCATTCAGGAACATGCTATATTTCCAACAAAACAGAAAAGATACTGCTGACCAGGACGAAATACATGCTACATGAGAAGCAGGTCCACATGAAACCTTTAGATAACCTTGAGGGCCTTTATTGTCCTCTTGTTCAGGAGCAGCATCACCAGCATATAATTCCAACTCAAGGAGGCTTCTCAGTTTCCTGACCTTACATAAGTTCATGGTCACGAGTGCAATGAACTTACAGCCCCTGTAGAGTAAGTTACCGTAATTCATTTAAGTCCCAATGTTTAAAGCAACTACTTGCAAAGGCAAGGTAACAGTTGCTTTGCGTTTACCGCTGCACCTGTTATACTGGAGGACTTTCCCAAACTTTTGACAAGAAAATGTCTTTAAGAAAGAGATGTATTGTATGGTAACTCTCTAGATTCTAGCATTCAAGAGAGATCTCCTTGTGAAGCTCTAATCACTACAAGAGTTCACCTGTCTTTCTAAGGAGAAAGCACTAGTCATATTCAGACAACACTTTCTTTCAGGAGAATGAGAAATAAGGAACAGATAAAAAGTGGTTTTTATATATTATTTCATGAAAAACCTGAAATAAAGCCCAGCACACAGAACAGCAAAAGAAGGATCTACAAACTCTGATTGTTTTGTTCCATTATGTGAAGAATTTTACTCTGACTTTCCAGGAATTTTATCTCATTTAGTGCAGTTTAGGGATGACATAAGCAGCTGAAGTTGTCCCTTAATGAAAATCAGTTCTACAGATCATGATAGGTTCCTGAAATCCCTGAGAAATACATTCTGTCGTGCTTTTGTTTTTCACAGTCTGTCACTTTGTTAAGAATTTTATAGATTTTTTCCTCATAATGATAATTTCATACGCTTTTTATGCTTCTTCAATTATTTTATTTAATAGACCTGTTTACACTCAGACAAGTAAGAATTACGTATTTCTTCCTTGCTATACTTCTACACATCTACGACTGCATCCACCCACTCAATAAGATGTCATCCCAAAAATTTTAATGTGAAGAACTCTATTACAATAGTAGCAACAACAGCATAAAAACACAATTTATACAACTGTAATATTCTGAAATCACTGCACCTATTCTTTCCAATAAAATTTATGTCATTAGAGCTGTTTGTTATGCTTAGTCTTATTTTCAAGAAGAGAATGTTTTGCCTAAAAATCACATCTGTAGACTTTTACTACAAACAAAATCCATTTTAAGTATATTTATTTGGATATTGTTTTTCAGCTGTCTTTGGGAAAGAAGACTGCTTCTTCTACTTTTATTATTCTATGCATAGGAAGATAACTACCCTGCCACTGATTTTAACTCAACATGCAAATTTTATTGTTTTGGCTGTATGGTTTCACTGGTTGCCTGACTACTCAAACCTCAAAAGAGTACAGAATTGCCAAATTCTTGTTGTAAAAGTAACCTGAAGATATATTTGTCCTTTAAAAATTTCCTGTTTTCTGCATAATTAAGACAGTCCATTTTACATTTCAGAAACATCAAGGCCGTTTGGGTAATTTAACAAGTATAAGATTTAAAAAGCCCTTCATAATTTCTGTTTTATAAGCAAGACCAAAGAGCAATCCCTATTTAGCTTTTTGGCATCTCCAGATTTAGGTTATTTCTTCATTAATTGCAAAGGAAACCTGCTGATATCCATTTGATATTGTTCTACAAGAACATTATAAGTTCCTTCCTCACTGCATATAAACTTACAGCAAAGTCTCCTGTGCTTTCTGCTTTCAAATACGATGATTCTGTGTTTTCAAACTGTCCTAAAGAGGCTGCCAGAAAGTTTTTCATGCCACTCTTCTTTATCAGAGTGAGTGCATTTAATGGGCTTTCTATGCAAGACACCCCACATCTACTTTTAATCACAGTGCGTAACTAAGCCCACTTTCTTCTTTTGACCCATATTTCATTTAGAAAACAATGACAACGTGTTAGGCTCTTTGAATGAAAATTTACCATAACCTAGAACTTTCTTGTCATAATACGACTGTTCTGGTGTGAAGCATGAGGAGCGAAGGACCATACAGTTTTGAAAGAAATTTATACTTTATCAGGGATAGGTCTTACAGTATATATCCAACTGATTTCTGGATCCCTCCCTAGATCTGTAGGGGATCTCCCCTACAGATCACTTGACCACCAGTCATTGTACAACCTTTAGGGAAGATACCACTCCCAACACACAATTAGCAGAGCTCAAAGAGAGTAAATCCAACTCTTGGTCAACTGATCTACAGCACGGTCATGATTGACTTGTACCCTGCTCAAAAGGTGCTGTTTTTGCACCTCCTTTTCTCCTATATCCTTCTCTAAGTCTGAATTTTTAGTCAGCCTTCTTCTTCACTGTTTGTGTACCATTCTCATCCTTTCCTCTCTATCTTCCTTCCTCACTGTTACTCCAGGTTTTCTTGTTTTCTTTCTCTTGGAGAAAATACCCATTTAGCAAGTAATCATTATGATTCTTCACTGGTTGATTCCCGGATCCCTAATTTTATCTTACTTTACCTCATTTCTCAAATCTTGTTGAGAACAAAATCATGCTTTCTGTATCTCTTGTGTATCACCATCCCCTAGCACTAATCACAACTTCTCATGTCTCCACCTCAGCTTCCCCTTTCTCTGATATTCATTCTTTCCATTTTTTTTACTTGTTTCTTCCTTCATGCTGCCTCCAAATCTGTTCTTTTCTTTTCCTCTTACACACAGACATCCATGTGTGAGTTCTGTTTAGGCTAGCACTTCCAAGTTCTACAAAATTAGTGTCAACAAAAGAAGAAGAATGGAAATTTCAACTTTTGTACTTATAACTTTTTCTCTTGCACTAAGAGAAATTCATATGCCATCATATTAGCTATCTAATAAGTAGACTTCTAAGTCATCTAGGTTTTTTTTACAGGCACTGGAGAAAGGAATCAAGAGAGGATGATTTATGTGCCTTAGTCTTTGGATGGATATGCCATTTGAGGAACCTGTGTCTGCACACTGACTATATAGAGATACTTTAGACTTATAGCATTTGAATCCTAAAAAAAGAATTTTGTAAAATTCTTTATATTTCTGTATTTTAAATTTATGATATACTTCAGAGCAGGAATTTGAAACAGTGCATTCTAAAGAACTGGATACAGTCATTTTTTTCCACAAAATTACATTCTTTCTCATGTAGTTCAGGTCATTTATTATATGGCTTCAGAAGTTTTCAGTCACTCTGTCTTCAATTTTCTTCTGTGCCTCTGCCATTGCTGACACCCTAACATATGAGTTATTATAAACTTTCAGTTTGTCAGGTTCCTATATCTTTGGTCCATTTCAGTTTTAGAAGAAAATTCATCAAACTTCTCAGCAGTCTGAACAGTTCCTACATTTCTAGAAATTATTTTCTTGTATAACTTTTCATTCTATTCATGATACATGAAAACCAGAGATCGCTTCTGCTTGAATGACATTATTTCATCAACAAAGATTATGAAATACTTGTTACTTGGGACTTTCAAGGGTATTTTAATAATGTTTAATACTGTAATTTTCATAATTTTATTTAAAAGGTTGGCAGCTGTTTTTAAAATGTTTAAAAGGCAGAAATTAATACAGAAACTGTGGAATAAGTTTGATTCATTTAAACATTTAAGACAAAATTTTCTCTGAGTTTTAGGGAGAAATCAATAGCATATTAACTGCCAAAGTTTTAGGCAAGGAAAGAACAGCAATAATTTATTGTATTCTTTGATATCCATGACCTTGCTATATAAAAATTACATAGTGAAATATATGTGATATACATAATAGGCATGCCCCTTTCCTCAGTAAATAAAACTACAACCAACATAATTTAATCTCTTGCTATTTGTTAAATGACAACATACTCTGACTCATATTTTTGTGCCTAAATTGTCTCCCAGTATCTTTGTTTACCTTTGAGAGTTAATACTCGCTTCCCTGGTCTCTCATCCCACTGCCTATGAACTAGCCACAGTCAATGAATTCTCTTGGGTTTTTTTCTTCTTGTGTGTTAACTCTAGCACAAGTACTCTAGGCTAAACTGTACTCTCAGTAACACTGGTGCAATTCCATTGGTGTGACTGGGCTTGTATTACAGTAACTGGTGTTAACATTTATTCACCTGCGGGTATGCTTAGACCTGTGGGAGGGAGTAGACCTGAAAAGATAAAGAAAATGCTTGCACAAATAATAAAAATGAGTAATAAGAAGTATTCACATAAATAAAGTATATGTACATTTGTAAACAAATATGCATGTATTCCACAGGACAAGCTTTTTACACACGAATCACTTGCTTTACAAGTATTTTTATAGCAGTGGAAAGGTTCACTATTTCCCTTGAAATCTTGGAAGACTCTTTAGTGTATATATGGGCAGGGAGACACAGTCCTCTGCACTCTCTGACTAAAAGCATAGCAGAACAGCTCCCCCATGCCCAATTAATTTTGCTGCAGCAAAAAAAAAAGACAATCTGAATGGCTGAACCAAAACCAAAGTGGTTTTCTGCTCCTTCTCACAAGCTCAGGAAAAGAAAATTCACGTAGCTTGTTCACATGAATTAACAGTGCACACCCTGAGAAGTAGCTAATACAGCATGACTGATCAAAGCTAGTCACAACAAAAGCCTAGCCAAAATTCAGCAAATTGTTCCAAATGCTTCTCAGATTTCTTGGTAGGAAAAACCATTTTGTATCAGTTTGAAAGAAATTTCAGTTTTTCATAAAAATTTCTTCAGATTAAACCTAAGGAGAGAGGGAAAAACACATTCATCCACCTTCAGTTTCATTTCCGATACAGACATGAAATCTTGAAAGGTGAACCTGAATGTTGCTTTTGAAATTATTTCAATAAATTGCCTCAGTATTAAAAAAAAATATTATGTTTTTAAGGTTATCTATTAGCTACTGCACAAAACAGCAGAGATGCTTTACTGGAGCACGAAGAAAAAAGCCAAAAGAAAGCTTGAGAAAAATGCTGATGCGTAATGCTCTGTAAAACAAGCACAAAAAGCTTGCGCTGCATGAAAAGCCCCCTTGAACTAAGAAAGCAGTACTGGAAAAAAACCTATGGCAGAAAAAATATTCTAAGAATATCTATAATACACGAAAATGCACAACTGCGACACAGAAATACTTTGGAATATGTTTAATGTTATCCATTACCGCTTTAAAATGTCAAGTATTGCAGCATCACTTTTCAGAAGTAAAGCATAATTTACTAATTATATGAAGTATCTCTAGTATGTGTTTCATAGGTTTCCTGACATAATAAAACTATGATTTCCACATCTAAACTGCAAACTATTTGGCAGCAGAGATTTGGAAAATATTCTGTTTCTTAGCTCATCACTAAGTAATAAAGTTAGTGGTCAGTGATCATCTTACATAGATTTGTGCATAATGTATCTCCTGGACAACAAATGCTTTAATGTCCACAAAGCCACTAAACAGGCATTCCTGGGCTTTTCTACACCATATCATCCTGTATTTGGAATTTGTTGTGTTAGGGTATGTGATAAAAGCTCATCTGCACCCCCATAAAACAATGCAGAGAGCCAGTAGGCAGGTGAGGGAGCCCAGGTAAGACCCTGCTTGGCTGCTCCCAGGCGTGAGCCATCAGTCCATCAAAGGTGTGCACACGAGCACAGAGGCACAAGGGCAGGTGGAGGAACCCCTATAACCCCGTCAGACACCCATCCACTCCCAGGGAAGTCTCAGTCCCATGGGCTCAGGATGACGTCCAGTGCCATGCATCAGCTGGAGAGACTGGGGAGGGTATCACTGCCCGTGGGGGAGGGACAAGTTGTGGGATGCAGGGAACAAGCATCTTGGCATTGCAACAAGACTTCTGGCATTTTTAGGGGAGGAACCAAAAGTGTGGAAAAAGGAGGGATAAAGGTCAAGAGGAAGAAGCATGGGAAAACAGAGGCCTAAGGGGATAAAAGGGGCGAGGCACAAGTAAACAAGGCTGATCATTGCACTCCCGTGTCCATGCCCTACACCTGTTGAGCATCATCTGTTGCAACTTCTACTTAACTATTTTACTGGGTGAGGGGTGCTCTATTCTCTGTGTGTGTGTGTGTTTATGTGTATGTGTAGGCATATGGAGGTCTGTGGTACCAGCAGCTGGAGCACATGAGGGTGCATATGGCAATGGGTAATTGCCAGCAAACATCAAGCTGGGCTAGCTGGTGAGTAGGTGATGCAATCAGGAGCCAGGTGTGCGTGTGTAACTGGGAGTGAGACAACTGTAGGAGTAGGCTACTGGAGGGACAAGGAGCCCATGACAGCTGCCCAAGAGACTTTAGGGTCCAGGGGTTGACTGAGTCACCCATTTGTGTTTGAGTTACTGTGCAGGGGGAAGAGCAAGGATCCGAAGCCAGCTGCTGGATGGACTAAGCTCAGTTGCTAGAGGGATCCACGGTGTGTATATTTGTGTGTGTCTGTGTCTCTGTGTCTCTGTGTGTGTGTTGGTGTGTGCAAAAGGGTTTGTACCAGTGGCTGGAGAGGAGTTGCAGCCTCAAAGGCTTGCACACTGAGGTGCTAGCATCTGGGACAGCAAGGATTTGGGGTCAGCTCTACTGAGTTGACTGTCTAAATTCAGCCTACTACCTACTGGCAAGATTCACACTGTGCATATGTACATACACATGTATATGGGGGGGAACAACAACACACACAATGAGGCCATTGCTGACGTTTTTGTTTGTGTGAGTCCTGATTGCTTCTGTGTTGTTCTGTTCAGCCATGTGTATGCTTGTGTACCTGTCGCTTTTGTGAGTGTACTTACTGGGAATACAGGCTCAGCCTTACTACTGGATGGACATTGTAGCGTGGAGCTGTACCAGCCTCGCCTTTATCAGGCTACAAAATTCAGCAGCCTCCTAACATCTTGTAATAATTCATGCACACATATTGCAAATACAGCATTTTTTGCTATCACTGACTACAACACAATGCAAGGCTAAACTGAGAAAAAAAATTATTCAAGTTTGCAGGCTCATGTTTATTGCCATGTACCTCGTATTTTCACCAAAGCAGAAAGATGAAAAATGTGGCAGAGAAAGCTATTCTCACAATCTTTTTGAGTCATTCATCACTAAGAACTGGCAGGGAAAGAACAAAGTCTACAAAGATACCCAGAAATATGAAACTGTATTGAAAGTGTGTATGGTGGCAAACTATACAATGTTAAAGCTTTAACTTCTTAAAATATAAATATAAATTAACTAGGTTTTAGGTACAGCCAAAAATCAAAAAGATGTGGCATTCAAGAATTGGGTAGAAAGTCAAGTATTATTTATTTTCCTGCAGTAGGTCTGCATATAGAGATAAGGTTCATTGAGACTTGTAATGGGAATGGGGCTGCCCTGTCCTGACTAAAGACAAACCTCTCTCACTGATGGGATCAGTCTCCTCAAGTCATGAGAATGGCTCCTGGAGATTGGTCTTGATTTTGAAAGAAAGGTGGACATTCAACAATGTCAAGATATATGAAAAAATGTTCCATAAACCAGAATATATTTGTGTCATTCTACATGAAAATCATATTCCTGGAGAACAAAAGAGGACCACTTCTCTGACTTATTTTACAAACAAATTTCAAAGAAATACACAATGCCTCTAAAAAGAAATGAAACAGTATTAAAAGCACCAGCTGCAAACTATGTTTGTCCTCCTCTGGGGGAATAACAAGTGGTCATATTGGAAACTTTTACAATTTATAGGGTAAGAAAGAGCACTATTAAGATAAGNCCAATCGGCTTCTACTAAAGATGATGGGGAAATAAGAGTGAAAAATCATGTACACTGAACATTAATAGAAAAATTATTATAGCTCAGTAGTTTCAAGATAAACCCAGTGTGCTATGCTCACCTTTCCATCACCTTTAAAAAATCTAAGTCCTGAATTTGGACATTATACAAGATTAATTTTGCTATGACCACACTGCTGCCCAGTGAAGCAGTGTAAAGAATGAAACAACCATACTTGCCCAAATCAAATAAATTGAAGTTTTCTGCCTAGCTAACACAAACCATCACACATTCAGCACAAATAATTTATGACTAAAAAGAATCCAAAGCTTTAAGCTATTGCCATCTTTATGCAGAACAATTTACAGGCACAAATCTCTTGACAGCTAAATGAATATGTTAATGTAAGATTTTAAAAAATGCACTTCAGTTTTCATTTCTTTTTATTAATAATCTCCACAAAGTGGAAATTTATCTCATGTAGTCATCTTTCCTTTCTATTACCCTCAAACTAAGTCCATCTTCTATGGCAAATTATGAGAGCTGGGATTTTTAAGATCAGGAAAACAGATATTATCTGTGGTATATTTGGATTTGCTACTGTATGCAGAAAGCTATATCATCTAAACACTGATTAAAAATATAATTTACCATTGAGGCAGATCACTGCATTATAAGTAGCATGTTTTTTTATTATGTAAAATGTGGATTAGAAATGCGTCACGTTTCAAAACAGTTAACACTCACAATTTCCAACAGTAGAACTTTGCTTCAGAATATTTCCTGAAACTGTGCTGAAGGTGTGTTAGGTTTACAGCATGGATAAGCTAATCCCTGGCTAACAAAGGAGGAAAATGAGAGAGAATTTAAATGGACAATTTTGCATTTCTATTATAGAGAAATGGTGTTCATTCAGATTTCTTTCTATTGCTGTAGGAAAAGAGTAAGAACACACTGCAGCTGTTCCAAAATTCCTAAAAAGTTAACGTAAAGAATGTGAAAAACCTCTCCTATAAAAACCGCAGTGGATAATGTTAGGAGCAATACGTAAAAGACTATAAGGGAAGGAAATTTTTTTATCTAACGTTATTTCTAATGTTGCGTTGTGTACTACCAGGATAACAACAACCTTGCCTTGACTGAACTTTAAGAGGCAGTTTGAAAATAAAAACATCAATCAATTCTAGACATTAAAAAAAATCCTTAAATTTATGAGGAAGGGTTCTCGCAAAATAGATTTCAGATATATCTCATTTTAAAGGACTGAAGTATCATAGAAATTAAGCTCTTCCATTTCCATTAAGACATGAAACCAACAATTTTCTTTTCCACTTTTCATCAAAATTAGTTTTCTCTTCAACATTGAGCAATTACTCTCTCTTTTCTTCCTAGATTATTCAAGGTCAGTAGAATACTTCTGTCTCTGACAACAGCACTCTAAATTTTGCCTGACGTCTGAAGTCCTCCAAAATGAAGTGTTATGGAATGGGAAAGTTCTTTCTTCCTTTTGCATAATTAAAACTACTAAGAAAATGACATCTGTGCTAACTCTTCTTTCACTTTCAAAAACAGCTTTCAGTCAAATTCTACAGCTTTCTAATACACTGAAATCTACCTACAAGTGTCAGTGTCTCAAACCACAAGGAAGCCGAGTCTATAGCTAAGTAATTATCCACTTCTACGTTTTATGCTGTGTTTCCCAATTCATTTCAGAACTGTGACTTCATGACAAAGTAATTCAGAATAAAGCTATCACTGCTGAAAAATAGTCTTGTGTACTTGAAGATCTTTGTCAACTTCTTGTCTATAAACTAAAATCAACAGATATATTTATGGAAGACAATGGGTTTGATGGTTTTAGACCATGGATTGTACTATAAAAGCCTGTTTTCGAGAGGTTATGTTAATCACTGGACCCTTGCAAACCCAAAGACCCTAACGATTTTAGCTTACTGCTATAAAATCCACTAATGTTAACTGTGGGTCTGTAGTGTAACATATAAAAAATGACACAAAAGCAAAAGGTAATTGAAGGCCAGGACAGCAAGACAAAACCAAATTCAAACTACAATTAATTTAGGTCCATTTGGGCCATGAAATTCTAGGCTGACTCAAATCTTCAAGTACTTTCAAGTGACTCTAACAGACATACTCTGCATTGTGCAGCCCATCCAACCTCCTAGACAAATTACCTTGGACGAGTTAAAAATGAAGTATACCTGGGCATAGAGGAGGGATACGCACAAAACCCCCCCACACACTCACAAAACTATGTATGATTTTTCTCAGTGATAAAAATAACTGGTAGAGCAGTGCCGTGCTGGCTTCCCCGTAGTAGAGGCTACAAGAATAAGAAGAGTGGCCCAACAGGAACAGACTCACAGGCCAGAACAGTTACAAAGGCAAAGCGTGATACCTCTTTCAGGGGGCTTATTTCAGTGTGGTCCAAAGGACCAACTGCCTGATAGAAGGTAGAAGGTATGCAGACGCCCAGTGTTGACTTTAGTTTTTGTCAGAAAGTCTGCTTCATAGGCTCCATTGTGCGAACTAAAGGCAGAGAATTTGCTTCTCATGCACACCCATGATCTGGAGTAAAATGCTGAAGTACGTGCACTCTAAGTAGCCCAAAAAGTATGAGGCATTACACATTTTCTATGCTGCGTACACCTGAAGCAGAGGGACACAGACAAGCATATGATGTGCTCTCTTTACAGTTCAATAAGCTCCTCTCTCCCATTCTGCTAATGGCAATTTTTAAATCAAATATCTACAGAAAGAACTTCTTGATTGAATCTAAAGGCCAGGGTTATTCACAGGTAATTGAAAATGGAAAGTATTATAATTTTGAAGAATAGAAGTGTGAAGGAGTAATTAGACATGTGATCAAGGGATGCTTTTACCTGATGGATTGACAGGATGTTGACATTTCTACCTACATCCAGACACACTGCAGGTTTTCTTCTGATTTTTTATGTAATGTGATACATAGCACTCAAATATGCAAAGCAGTGCTCATTCCTGAAGAAAATAAAAGAAATCCCCCAAAATCTTGAAGTTATTGTATTTTGTAGAGTTGTTTTTTCCCCTAACTAAAAATGATGTCTTTGATGAGGCTTAATAGATGAGGCTTAAATATTCATAACTGCATCCAGAATTTAAAAGGGAAACCCAGTAAAAACAATGACATTTTTACTCTAAAATCACTTTAGCCCCTTTTGTAAAGATGTTCCTTCCTAAAACAGTGTATTTTTGAAGAATAAGTTTGAAACATATTGACTTTCAGGTAGGAAAAAAATGGATATGAAATAGAGGCACAAGAAATCATATGCATATGATCCATTCTGCAATGTTTCATTGGAATTTGGACAGCAACAACATCTTCTTCTGCTATCCATCACACTAAAATCCGTTTAAGTCATCAGATAGCAGCATGAAGATTTTCCTGTTTTTGCGTGTTTAAGGGGAGTTGTTTTATGTTCATTAGTCTTAAGTTATGTAGCAACTTTTTCACTAATGACCTAAAAATATTTTATAAATATGATTTAAATTAATCTTGTCAATACTGCTATCATAAAAGAAAAATCTCTTATCCCACTGCAGAAATGATGATATGCAGAACACAGCAGTGATTGCCAGAGCAAACAACATTGCTGTGATACAATTCAAGGCCCAAACCAGAGAAACCGAGCCAATGCAGCTTTTAAAAACTAACACAGAGCTCTGCCAGATTTAGTTTTTCCATTGTAACCCACATTAACTAACAGACTGAATAATGAGTATAAACAACAAATAAACAAAACTGGTGTTTAACAATCTGAGTCTTTTGAGATAATAAGATGTGCAATATCACTTTCAAGACTATGATCAAACTACTTAAGAAAGAAGCATGAGATTTCTTCTGAAGTGAAGTCAAGGGGAAAATAGGTATATATACACTTAGGTGTCCATATTTTTGTACATTTTAATACATTTATTAATAAAAAATCCCAAGTCCAAGAGCTCCCAACTTTTGTGAAAATTTGGACAATACTCTTAAATAAGAACTTCTTTTTGCTACTCTGTTACCACTGTCTTGAAAAATTTGCTCATCAGTCATAGTTATATATGACATTTAATATTCATTATGTAATGCCACATGACTTTTGCTTCATTGTAGAAATACAGAAGGCCACCTGCCTCCTCCAATCCACTTATTTAGGTCTAGGCTATGCCTACATTCATACTATCCAATGAAAGCCATTAGAGTACTGACTATCTCTCAGAAATTTGTAAGTTTTCCCAATTCTTTTTACAACCAGAATAGGAAGAATTTTTTTTTTTTTTTTGCAGCCTTTGTTTAAGCCTTTATGTGTCTCCTTCTAATGTGCTAAATCCAGGTGCACTGGCTGACTGGGATGACAGAGAAGAAACCTGAAAATATTCCAAACCTCCCCATCATGGTCCCCTCACTTCCCTGCACAGGAGCTGCCGGAGAGCAACGGCCAGGCTCCAGAAAGGGCCTGAGGTCCCGGTGTCCCTAAGGGGTGATGCACCAAAACAGCCGGACAGCCATCTGCATGGCTGTGCTCAGGCATGTATAAAACAGTCCAAAGATTTGATTATAGCTCATGAAAACATAACCCAAGTAGTCTGAAAATCACAGCTTTAGTGTATCTGCACAGAACTTGGCATAGGCAGCAAAATTACCAAAGCAAACAAGTAATAAAATAAGAATAAATCGTAATAATAATAGTAAAAATATTAACAACAACACTAATGATAATAATTGGAAAAAACAATGGGAGTCTGAGGGAATACGAGGAATTCATTGGGAACAAAAGGGGAATAAAGCAGATATTCCATAGATCTTAGCACTGTGACAAGGTAGGGGGAGCAAGGGGACAACCAGGGTACTTGAATGAACTTATATTAAAGTTTGATTAAGATGAAAAGAAAATTTAATTCTATCATAAACTAAATAGGAAGGCTCCTATCAATTAGTGAAAGTGATGCAGCAAAGTCAGCGTTATAGCTACTTTTAACTTTACAGTCTTATTTAATATCTTTATGAATGATCTGGATGACGGGGTTGAGTGCTCCCTCAGTGAGTTTGCAGATGACACCAGGCTGGGTGGGAGTGTCGATCTGCTTGAGGGTAGGAAGGCTCTGCAAAAGAATCTGGACAGACTGGATTGATGGGCTGAGGCCAACTGTATGAGTTTCAACAAGGCCAAATGCTGGGTCCTGCACTTGGGTCACCACAACCCCATGCAACGCTACAGGCTTGGGGAGGAGTGCCTGCAAAGCTGCCCAGTGGAAAAGTTCTTGGGGTGTTGGTCGACAGCCAGCTGAACATGAGCTAGCAGTGTGCCCAGGTGGCCAAGGAGGCCAACGGCATCCTGGCTTGTATCAGGAATAGTGTGGCCGGCAGGAGTAGGGAGGTGATCGTGCCCCTGTACTTGGCACTGGTGAGGCCGCACCTGGAGTACTGTGTTCCATTTTGGGCCCCTCATTACAAGAAGGACATTGAGGTGCTGGAGCATGTCCAGAGAAGGGCAATGAGGCTGGTGAGGGGTCTGGAGAACAAGTCTGATGAGGAGCGGCTGAGGGAGCTGGGGCTGTTTAGTCTGGAGAAGAGGAGGCTGAGGGACATGTTAT
>Ga0065711_1032978_pt1 | contig 26316 bp, 18 predicted proteins | sample Hoacrofraction12_FD_59098 | JGI IMG/M metagenome (GOLD analysis project Ga0065711, IMG submission 59098) | Hoatzin crop microbial communities from Cojedes, Venezuela - Epithelial fraction 12 v2 (version 2) | ecosystem: Host-associated > Birds > Digestive system > Esophagus > Crop | place... | reverse complement strand
TGGACAGGGCTCTGAGCAACCTGATCTAGTTAGCGGTGTCCCTGCTTGCTGCAGGGGGGTTGGACTAGATGACCTCTAGGGGTCCCTTCCGACCCAAAACTTTCTATGATTCTATGATTCTATGATTCTAAGTGGGCAAAGAAACAGCCTCACAGGTGGCACCACCTTCAAACCACAGGAGAGAGGTGCAGCGCTGCTCCTGCCAGCTGTCCTGCAGCCCGGCGAGCCTGTCCCTCTCACCCAGCATCACGTGCCTCTGGTGAGGGACAAACAGGGGACGACTCGGGGTCAGTGAGGTTGCAGATCTCACCAGCGCTGATCCTGCCTGAATTTGCTCCTGGCACTTCAGCTGCCAAAAGTTACTCTTTGCCCAGGGTATTGCCTCGCTCTGTGGTTTTGTCTGCAACTTGTTCTGGACTTGTAAAAATCTTATTTAACTTCTAGCTGCAACAGCGGGTTGTTCCTAAGGGTAGCCTGTGACTGTACTGAAGTTCTGTGCTTCTTTAACTACTTTCTTCTCTCTACTCACAGCAAGGGAACAGGATGCCACAGATTTGCCAAGTATTTTACTGAATAAATAGAACTGCAGGCAGTCTCCACAAACCAGTCTCACAGTGCTACATGACTCCAACTGGCAAGAGACAAGGGTTACATTTAAATTCAATTTTAATTCAGCAAAACATCAACACTTATTTACCACAGTCCATAAAATTCATGTGACAAAATACCTCTGACAGACAGATTAGTAGCCCTCTTACTCCAGAAATGTAAAAGCACAACAAATCAAGTCAGCACACGTTCTGCAGAATCACACCAGGCTGGCAGCAGCACATGCGTTCGCAAGTGACTCCTCACTGAGATCTCTGCACGCTCCGGGGCTCTCGGTGCATCTGGCAGTCCTAAATTCCCTTGGCACCTCTGTCTTGCCCCCGGGGGACCTTCCAGTTGTCTGAAATAGCTACGGGACCACCTTTAGTGTAAGCTACGCATTGCAGCACTGTAAAGGGACACAGACACGCGTGTCCCATTTGGCCTGCTGATATCTGAATGGTTTTGAAGAAAGCACCATCCTGCCGTTCCCGTTCCCAACGTCCATGCCACTGCCACCTTGACACATCAAGGACGCTGCTGGATGTGCTACCCAGACCCCCCCAGTTTAGGTGCAGCTTCGTAAGCCTCAGCAGCAGAGGAGAGGATGGGCTGATACAATCATGCTTGATAACAGAATGGTTCAAGCTTGCCCGCAATGCAGGTGTTTTGCTCCACACCCTGGGATCACGCACCTTGCCAGGGCTGCCCATGGTAGTACCTGGGAATGTGGCGCTGGCCAAGAGCCACCAAACCCCACGGGCGTTACGGTCGCACTCCTTGAGGTTATTGCATTTGTCTTCTCATTGGAAGCATAACCTCTGGGCACACTTGGGCCCTCCCTGGCCCTGTACAGGTGGAGGAAGCCCTGGTCTGAAAGCCAGCTCCATTTCAGGCCTGTCCACCTGCAGACAGCCTGTGTGTGAGGACCCAGCATGGCCCCGCCAACCACCACGAGCAGCCTCACAGTTTACTTGTCGGAGCCAAAGACATCAGCCACAGCCCAGTCACAACATGGCCTATTTAGTATCAAGGCAGCGACAAAAACGCAACCTCTCTGCCAGCACAAGCTCCTTCGAGCATGTGCCTGGAGCCAGAGGATGGGATCGAGGTCCTCCCGCTGGTCAGGGCCTCCTTACGTGGAAGCTCTAGGGCCATCTTCATCCATCGCACATCTGCCAAACCTCAGAGGGCACGCCAGCCCTCTCTGATCCCAGTGGGGACGGGGCAGGTCCAGCCTGGATTTGCCCTCTGCACCCCGTGCCACAGCCAAGAGCACGGCGAAGGGCAGGGCGCTCTCCCCGATGGGAAACCAGGAGCTGAGCCCGGGGCCCACGAGCGCCCGTGGGTGGAGGTGGGCCTGCAGAGACCTGCCGTGCTGAGCCGCCCCGCCGGCGGGACACCGCCTGCCCGGCCCTGCCCCGGCACTGCTCCAGTGGCGGAGGCCGAGGGGCTCGTCCTCGCCCTCCCGGCAGACCTGCTCCTGCCTCCACGCTCCCGCTGCTGCCCCGGCCTTCGCCTGGGGGCCATCGCTCCCACGCGCCCGCTGCGCACAGGGGTGGAGGTGGCAGCGGCGGAGACCTGCACCCTTGGCATGAGGGATATTTCTGAGGCAATCACAGGTGAAAAAAAAGAGAAATGGAAACCTCTTCTTCTTCATCTGAATCTTCAGGACTTGATGTATGCTCCACAGAAGAGGACACCCGTGAGTTTTTTTACCATCACCCACACTACTGAATGCAATCTGTGAGGATGTATGAGCAAACCGTCACGGTTATTGGGAATTCCCAGTAGCTATTTGGCATGAAATGGGAGACAAACTGGCCCTAGCATTGCTGCTTGCTGGTGAGCAGATGACATAGCTGCCGGTGGGGTTGTGCCCGGGGAGCCCCTCTGGCTGGAGGGCAGGGGTTTCTCAGGGCACGGTGTCTGCTCCAGTTCACTCCCGCTCCCCAGTGTGCCTCTTCAGGAGACTGAAAGAAAAGGTTTGTCGGGGCTCAGCTAACTCGGGCGGTGAACTTCTGCTGCCACCAGCACGCTCAATAAACAGGGCGACATCTGCTCCGGCAGCGCGATCTCAACGCCCCAGGGATCCCCGCGGCGGTCTCGCCTGCGCCGCCGTTCCCATCCCGCCCGGTGCGGCCCCGAGATGGTATCTCCTGCGGGGCCGATGGGAAGGAGCAGGGCTGCGAGGAGCGGACCCGCTTTCTCAGCCTGCTGCATCTTCGCAGGGAACAGCCTGGTGCCAGCAAGGCTTGCTCCCGCTCCTCCACGAGGCCCGCCATGCCCCAGCGTGCCGTGTCCCTGGTGCAGCTCCCTGCCAGGGCTTATCCAGGGGCAAAGCTGACTCGGGCTGCTGTGCTTGCGGCTCCCCTCCTCTCCCTGGGACCACAAGCACCAGAGCGGAGCATTTCTTGCTCCATCTCAGCAGGACAGTGTTGTCTCGGTATGAAAAAACAAAACTGAAACACATTATTGCTTCCAACTTGAAGATCCAGAGAAACAAGGAAAATGTCCCGTGCCAAATGCGGGCAGCACGAGCCCATCGCCTTTGGTCGGGAGATTTATACAGGGTTACACCAGCTGGAAGGGCCAGCAGCATCATTTCCCTTCGCAGCGCAGACACGTGACGGGGAGGCAGTAGCCCTGGTGCCCCGGCTGCCGGCTACGTGGGGGCCAGGATGGGAGCCCAGGCTGGCAGAGGGCCCCGGGCTGCCAGGGCCCTGGCATCGTCCACCGGGGACCGGAGCCGGGGAGCTGCCCTGCAGGGATGGCTTCTTGGCTGACCGTTGGGCTGGCCGCCGGAGCGAGGGGTGGAAGGAGGCGCGCAGGAAGCGAGGCCATGCGGCTATAAATCCTGTCGAGTCTAACAATGTTTTCTCAAGCATATTTTCCTGACTTCCCTCCCAAAGGATCAAACCCAAAAGATGGTTATGTCTGATCTTTAGGTAACCCAGAAACAAAATATTTCCCAAATAAATAATCACATTAAAGTCTGTCAAGGTTCATTATTACAAAAGAGCATTTTATTTCCATTTTTTTCTGGGTGTACTATATTGCAACGTAACACTATGCAGGTCTATTATCATATTAGGATGCTTGCTACAGAATTAAGAAGTTTGTCCATTTGGTCAAATTTCAAAGTTTTTCCTTGGCATTCTTACAGGACTCGTCACCACTTAAACACAGGAATTAGTGGAAGTGCCAGAAATGTGATACGAGACTTGGAGCGGGCGCTTTCCAATCAGAATTTGCAAAAGTTGTTGGGCTGGCTAGATGCAGGAGGTCAGCATAAATATCCATCCTAATTTTGACAAAGGGGGAGATGCACATCTCCAGATCTTGATCACAAAGTAGACTTGCTTTTCAGGCTTAGTGCACTATTAAGGTTGTCTTCTTGTTTTTTATGCACTCTTTGTCATCTCTGCTTCTGTTTACTAAGGAAGCTTTGTACTATTTTTGAGCAATAATGTAAAATGCCTTGCTTATATTCTGGAATTGTCTTACTTGTTAGGCACCTGATTAATGTAGGTAGCTATATAAACTCATACAACCCATGCCTAAAGTACTATCCACAAAACGTCCATCCAAAGTCAAATACTATAGGTCACAGAGAAGTCTAGTATGCATTGCATGTGAATATACATATGAGCAGTACATGAATCACTGAGTAAATATGGCACTTTTACATATTTTCCTGGATGTCATACAGAATTAGGAAACAATCTTCTCTTAGCTGACGCATTTCAAAAATACTGTAATATGGTTTTGGAAAATACACCCCACAGACTAGACAGTAAGAAGGTTAGAAAAGTCAACAGTGCAGCTACCTGAGTTTGTTTCATTAAGTTTAAGCAATTAACAGTAATGTGATATTTTATCATTCACTGTGAGCCTAAGGGTCGTCTGCCCACAAAAGCCATGCTGCCGAACCCTGCTATAGATCAACCAGCACAGCTCTCCAAGCACGTGGCTTGGCAGGACGATGAACTGACCCAGCAGCTCAGCACCTTCAGAGTGACTCGTCCCACCTCCTCCTTGCCCAGACCCTGGCTGCAGAGTCCTGTCCCCTTGCTACTCCCACCCTAGTGTCCATCCAATCCTTCAGAGAGCTGATGCAGCAGAAAATCAGTCCCTTTTTTTACCGGCTTAGTTTTCTGCTGGCTTAGAAAGCTGATTTGTCTTGTGGAGGGATCAGGCCAGAACCAGGTCAGTAAGGGTACAGGAGCAGCAGCTGGAACATGCTGGCAGGAACGGGGAGCAGGAGCAGAGGGGGGAACTGCCTTTTTGGTGGCAGTCAGCTGTTAGATTGACTACGCTGTCTCAGCAGACCAAACCCTTGGAGAAGATACAGTTATCAGTGTGGAAGTGCTTAGACCAGTATAGTTTATTCCTATCAAAGTGAATAAAGATATACCAGCACAAGGCACTTTATACTCATGTAACTGTGTCCACATGAGGGGTTGCACTGGTATAAGGATAATCAGTAACAAACAAACCCCCCACATCCCCTAAGTGATGTATTTACAAAAATGGCATAGAACAAGTCTCCCACTTTCAGTTATGAGGTGTGCCTAACTTCTGTTCAGAAAATAGACCACAAACTACACATGAAACAACATTAGACACAAAATAAATTAGGGATTTAAAATGGTACATCTAGGAATATAAAGACTTTTTAAAAAAACTTTAAATGTAATCCCATATTTCAAATCTAAGTAAAGAACTGTACAGCTCCACCAATTACTTGGACATTTTAAACAGTTTACATTCATCAGGGACAACAGCACTTTGGTTTACATAATTAGGTTAATATGAGCAATGAAACATTTCTCTCCCTCACATTACATCAGTGAAATACATTTAGAATATATCTACTTCCAAGCTGTTCCAGTAAGTGCATTCCATACACCAGGAAGAGTAGCTCTCACAGTAGCTACACCAGTTACAGATCTTTAACAGAACTAAATCAAACCCCTTTAAAAAAGCTTGCTTTGATTCCTTCATGCCTGACCCACTTCTGATTAATCACATGGATCTTCTCCAGAACACAGCCAAGCGCAAAAAATAAGTCTGACTTGGTGCTGCGAAAAGCCCACATACCAGATTGCATAGAACACCATGAATTAATGAGGAAATTATCATTTTAGTTTGTTTCCCCACCTTTGTAAGTCAGACTCTTAAAACAACAGTATAATTTTGTACCAAGCTCAAGAACTCCGATTAACTGTAGCTCAAGACACGCAATGGCAGTTAGAAAACATTTAAGAGCAACCAACCTGACAATCACTGAACAATTATTTTACGTAACGTTAAACAATCAGCAACTCAACCTCTGCAATTTATGAACAGCGTTGCCTCCTAGAGAAAGAAGTACTTATTCCTAGATACTCCTGCAAAGCATTTATCCAGTGCCTGCACCTGACTCGAATATGTGTTACTGGACAGGACGAAGAGATGTCCTCCCAGCAAAATATTTTACTATCATATGGTTATTTTTGATTAGCTTAAATTAGCTTGTGAGCAGCACATGAGTTATCATATATCTGCCAAACCTACCTAAAAAAAGCAAATGGCTGGATTAAATAAACCCCTGAACACAGCTTCAGAGGATAAAGTTCCCAACCTGACGCATAATCATTACAGATGATTACATTATTTTAAAAAGCAGACTTCCAACTGTATGATTTCCCATTTAATTACTAGCTGGGAGATGAAAACATAGCCTTCATCCCTGTCCTCTAGTAGGTTGAGACTTCTGAGAAGTTAATGCGTTCATTTAATCTCAGTTTTGCAAATTTGCAAATGTTCCTGGGCTGAGCTTGGTTACATGATACCCAAGCTCAATCAAGGAGCGTATTAGACACTGTTTCCTTGTCAGAAGCTTTACAAACTAAACATGATTGCACTTTTTCTGGATCCCATCCCTGCAAGGTGCCAAGCATCCCGGTGGGGCGTTGAACTGAGGGGGGCCGAGGGCACTTTCTCCCTTGCAGGATGGGGAGTTTAGTGGAGGATGGGGATTTTTCACGGTAGTGTTTCATCTCGCTGGGTTGGCGTTCCCAACGCAGCGAGTTCATTGCACCCCTCCCGTTCAAGTTAGCAGGAAACGGGCAGCTGCATCCCTTTGCACTGTTTGGAAAATCTTCAACGTGAGCCGCTCTGGTCCCAACTCCTCTGTGAACTGTGACCTTACTCTTCCTTCACCAGCGAGGAAATGGCAGTCAGTGCCTCCTGCACCACTCGGCGCGGTGTGTGAACAAAGAGCTAGACTGAACATGCCCAAAGGCCCTGAAGGACTTCTGCATGCTCCCTCAGACCCGTTAAAATACATAAAGAACCTTCTCTATTTGCTTTGTCCATCTGAGAAAACCACATCATAAATTAAAAAGGACGGTCACCCAGATTTGATCTTGTTAGATGTTGAACACCTTCTACTGCCACTGAAGAAAAGAGCAAACAGGGCATTCAACACCCGCAGCACCACCCGTTGAAGACCACATCCTAAGGGATTAACAATAACCAGGAAGACAATATAATGATCTATCACAAATTATGCAACCCAAAGCATACAGCTTAAACACAGTTCCCCTGTTGGGATTAGGCAAAGGAAAAAAAAAATCAGCAGATAAAACCATTTACTTTTACCAGTAAAAATTAAGTTACAGACACCCTTGTTCTCAGGGCAAAACAAACTTAAAAAATACCTTAAAACAGTGAAAAAATACGAGAAAATTTTATTTAAAAATATATGTACTCCTTACTCCAAATGTGCTTGTACAGAAAGGATTTGTTTGAAAAAGAAAAAAATAATGCCAAACTAAATGCATATTCAGAGTATGCACTTTCTACAGTGTATTTGGTAGAAGCGTTTTTTTCTGTAAAACTGAGCGAGAGGAAGTTAGTTATTCAGCTTTCATTTGTTCCCTGACATCGGAAGGCAGCGTTTCAAACAAGGTGTCCTCTACAGTGAAACCAGTCCGCTTCAGAGCTCTACATTCACCGAGCTCGGGCGGAAGGATTTCAAAGTGATTGCCTTTAATATCCAACTGGGAGAGGAATACCAAATTACCGATTTTAGGTGAAAGGACTGACAAGTTATTTTTCCCAATTTTCAGAGTCTTAAGTTTTTTGCAAAAGTACAGTTCATCTGGCACGCTCTCCACTTTGTTGCAAGTAATGGAAAAGTATTGTAAACTCTGCAGAACTCCTATTTCGGGTGGGATAAAGCGAATGTCATTGTAAGACAAGTCCAGATATCTGATTTTGTTGCATAGGAATAGGTGGGATGGAAGAACCTCTATTTTGTTATGGCTGAAGAAAAGCCGCTCGAGACTAGTGAGTTTCTTTATATGCTCTGGGATGTACGTTATACTGTTGTACCACAGCTTTAGGATTGTCAGTTTTCGCAGATGTTGAAAACTTACTATTTCTTCAATGGATTTGAGGTTGTTTTCCTTTAGATCCAATTCCTGAAGACTGAGAAGGCTGAAGACTGCATGAGGAATGCGCTCTAAATCACAGTGAACCAATTCCAGCTGCGTCAGGTTGACCATCTTCTTCAGGTTGTTGAGCATCACTAACTTAGTGCCGTCATTATGGATGCACAATTTTTGCAGGTGACTCGAAACATCCACTGCAGATTGTGGGATTTTGGACAAATTACTTTTTATGTAAAGAATTTTAAGGCTTTTAAGTTCCCGAAAAGACTCCAGTGTAATGTTTTTGGAAATATCGTGACTTAGGGAGCCAATTAAATAGAGCTCTTCCAAATTTCGGAGGCCATACATCCAGTGTGGAAGTTCTCTGATGTCATCAAATTTGACACTCAAGATCTTGAGGTTCTCCTTCAGAAATGCCAAGGCGGCGCTGTGGATTTTCACAGAGCACTGGTGCAACGAGAGCTCCTGGAGATTGTCCAACTGTGCAATGGTTGCTGGTATCATTACATTATTAATTATTTCAAGTTTTAAAGACTGCAGCTCGGTAATTTCAAAAACTGTGTCTGGTAGTCCAGAGAGCATGAAAAGCTGTAGCTCCAAGTGGCTATGGGAGTTCGTCTGTAGCCTCTGCCGCAGTTTATCTGCAGTCCACTCGTTGTTGAGGTTCAGCTGTTTCAGCTTGTTTTCGCTGACTTCAGACAGGAAGACAGCAAACCGCTTGGAATAGAGAGGATCATATTGATCGATCATATGAAGCATAAAAGCAAAGTCATTCTTCACATCTGGGATATCATCAATTCCCGTCTCTTGCCGAACATACTCAAAAGAATATTCTTTCAGGGAACGATAGAACAACCAGTACAGTGTGTACAGGCATGTGAGGCCATAGATGCTGACAAAACACAGATAGCAGTAGGAAAGTTTAGAGAATAGGTGTGCCATTGTGTGATTGCAGCAAAAATTCTTATATCCTGTCATATCTTCTATATCAACGTTACAGACTACTGTAAAATTGACTTCTGAGACAAGTGCTGTGTTGTAAGCAATAATAATAAGGAATTTAATTACCTTAAGTACAGTCTGGCGGACATACATGACATAGAGTATATCACCCTCCTCAACATGCAGTCTAAATTTCTTCACCTTTTCAAACAATGCTTTGGCCTGTTCACCTTCTTTCTTATCTAACGCCCCAGGTGTTCCCTTATCCACAACCAGTTTCTCAGGGATTGATTTTAGAGACTGCGTCTTGACCAAAGTGCCTTCAGTGCCTGGCTGGATAGTATTAGACTTGTTTACGTTGTTTTTCCTGTTATCCTTCTCTTCAGAGTCTTCCCCTGACACTTCAGATAAGGCTCTTGTTGTCCAGGGAGAATCGAAACATTTCCCAAGTATTGAAATGAAGTGTTCGATTTTGGAGCTTGATCCAGGGAATTTGAACCAAAAGTTACTACACAGCATGAAGACCAGGGTGTGTATAAGGACAAGGTAAGGGAAGTACTTGGCATACCAGTGCAGGGCACGTTCGTAGCACACCTGATTTATAAAGCTGTATTGCTGAAGGTCCAAATCAGTCTTCAGTCCTTTCATTTCAACTGTAGCTGGAGGCGTCGATGGCCTGGGTGGAGGAAGGGGAGTTGTGTCTGGGATTGTGTTAAACACATTTGAACTATTAGATTGGTTCTGGCAAGGCTGCACGCGCTTTGGAAGGCATATTATCTTGTCTTGCATGACCTGAAACACACAAAAAAGTATCTTTTAAACTGCTGTACAAACCATGGCGGCGGTACCAATGGGTAGCTGTCCCTGGAGCTCCTCCAGCTGCCAGGCATTCCTCCCCGCAGCCTGGCACTTGGTCTCACAGGCTGTGCTACTATTATTACTATTCCCAACAAGACACTTGTTCTATACGCCAAGAACTAGGTTACCGCTTTTCAACTACGGTTAGCTTTCCACAATTTCAGTAAGAGGACAATTTGATAATCCAGACAAAGTGTGGGTAATGCTTCCAGAAAAGACCAGGGATCTCCTGCACTGCTCTCCCCAGCGACAGCCTGTTCTTGCCAGGTGTATTCACCCTGGCTGCGTGACGTTCAGAGATAGCTTAGGCTTGCAAGCAGCACAACTGCATTCATGTGGCTGCACGCACACACTGTGATGTCTTATCACACCAAAAATGGCTGACAAAGAGCTAACGTGGGCATATCTATGCTGGGATATTATTAATATTCAGTTATAATGAAGACAGGGATAATGGAGAATCGATGGCATTTGTGTACGTGTGCGTGAGGACATCATCTTTATTCAGTTTCTGATACATATAGACACAGTCCTCAAAGTACACAGCTGTGGGAAAAAACAAGTAGCTCTTGTCCTTCTGTCCCTGAGTCTGTCTATAATGCAAGAAAAAGCAACTTTCTTAATTTGGGCTGGCCATCTGTGTTGGCAAACCAAGGTCAGAGTGCCTTTAGGGACCAATAACCTTTAGTTTAACTTGGGATTAACAGTTTGAGCTCAGTGCAAGGTTCCCTACAGGTCTGAAATTAAAATGCTAATCCATGTGATAAACCACGGAGCTCTGTTATTTGCCCTGAATGACTAACTGGGATTAGCCCAAACTAAGAATGTATGTGCAGTGTAGATGTATCCTTTGACATCATGGCTGTTAAAAGCACTAAATACAGCGTATGCAACAAGAGCTACCAAAACTGGATCCTCCTTGATGATCCACCCTGGTGCAGGGAGATGCTGAGATAAGACCACAAGCCTTTTGAGCAGTATCAGTGCCAAAACTGCTGACATGTCAAAAATGCCTGCAGTTAATCTTTGTCTGTAAATGCTATTCTGATATACACCATTACTTACACCCTGGATTCATGCCTTTGGTAATAACTTGGAATAAAAAAAATCACCTCTTATTTGCAGTGTTTCCACACATTATTTTCCAGTGTGCTTCATCCAATCAAGCAGGTAAACTTAAAAATAAAAGATGTTCTACTCTGTGTGCTTAAGCAAACACTTAAGTACTAATGCAAAATTCAGCCCTATACAAAGAGATTTTTAAACACAGACATCATATCTTTTCAACTGAAAATAACTGAAAATGGAGAATACAGGCAAAACTACAGTTGATTTCATGTGAAATTTGGGACATAGTATGTGAAAATCTTGGGCCGTATAAGTGAGGAAATTCCCCTGAAATAAGAGCTCTGTCATCGTGCCCCTTTAGCTCCATTCCTAAGTCATGCCAAGAAATGTGAGACCCACGTTTGAACCAGTACTGTAACTTTCTGGTTTTGTGGAGTCCACCCCAAACAGTACTTTCCATTTATTTTCAGCTTTTGGCTCTTTAGCAAAATATAACTAACAATGATTGACATTAATGTCAATTGTTTACATGTAAGCATCCTCAGAGATGCTTTAGAATGGAAGAGGCATAATATTAGTTGTGGGTGGTGTTAATAAAATAAGCACATTCATTTCAGATCTCTTCGAAGTACAGAGACAGAAGGAATATTAACATTTGACAAATAAACAAAAATAGAAATTACAAAATTACCTTTTTCAAACTTCTAAACAGAAAAATGGTTACTAATAAGAACTTAAGTCAATCATCCATTTTGTTATGCCAAACTGTGGTGAAAACAGGCATCCAGGCACAAGCCAAACCAACAGCTCTTATCTTAGCTGGCACCGCTCCATCAACTCTAGTGCAACTCTGCTGATTTACAGCTGCTAAAAGTCTGGTCTGTGTTATTTGGTGTTGCTACCTAAACAGCTTTAATCCTGGGACCAGTAAATTTTTGCTTTGTTCACAGTGAACCCAAGAGATAAAACAAGACGTGACACCATCTTTCCGAGGACCTTCCTTGTTTGTGGTGTTCTTTCAGCAGCCCTGACAGCACCCGCCTCGCCTCCATCCGGTTTGATTTACCTGTAACGTGCACCCAAACACACCAATCATCAGCATGGCGACGGAGAGATAGTCCGTGAACACATCCCACCAGGGCTTCAGCACCCTGAACGCCGGCTGCTGCTCCGAGAACTGGCGAAACTCGGTCACGGGAATCATTGTCCTGCAAAAGAGTAAAGCCAGCGCTCAGCCTCTGGCCGCCTGCACCCCTCAGTCTGCGCACGACAGTACTTCTGTGAGGTTTGAAGAAATCTGATCTGAAAACAAGAAGCCCGGGCGGTGGCACAAAAGCTCCCAGCTACTGCCCAAGCGGTCCCTCTGACCGCCCGCCTCGGAAGAGAGATGCTCGCGCTGTCCCCTGCAGCTCCTGTGAGGCAGAGAGAGCAGGACCGGGGCCGTCCATGCAGACAGACTAATCCCCCCTCTGCACTGACTCAAAGGTCATCTGATGGGTCATCGAGGCCTTCCGAATCCCTGAAAATCAGCCCACTCTGTAGATACTTGAGACATTCAGCTTCATACACGTTAGCCTTGATCTCAGCGGTCTGGCTAAAACGCTTGCCTTGCTCTCAGATTTCACAGGCCCTTTGTTGTGGTTTAACCCCAGACAGCAACTAAGCCCTGCACAGCCGCTCGCTCACTCCCCCCACTGCGATGGGGGAGAGCATGGGAAGAGTGACACTCGTGAGCTGAGATAAAGACAGTTTAACAGCACAGAAAAGGAAGGGAAAATAATAACAGAATTACAAAACAAGTGACACACAATGCAATTGCTCACCACCCACTGACCGATGGCCAGCCAGTCCCCAAGCAGCAGCCGCCAGCCCCTGGCCATCTCCCCCCAGTTTGTATGTTCAGCGTGACCCCATATGGCAGGGAATATCTCTCTGGTCAGCTGGGGTCAGCTGTCCTGCCTGTGTCCCCTCCCGACTTCTCGCGCACCCCCAGCCTCCCTGCTGGCAGGGCAGTCTGAGGGGCAGAAAAGGCCTTGACTTTGTGCAAGTACGGTTCAGCAACAACTAAAACATCAGTGTGTTATCAACATTATTCTCATCCCAAATCCAAAACACGGCACTATACCAGCTACTAGGAAGAAAATGAACTCTATCCCAGCCGAAACCAGGCCACCCTTTTAGCTATCACTTTTCATTCACTTCCATTTTATTCATAGTGGTTTCAGGGATGCTTTAGAATATTTGTCTGCATACTCACCACAGTTTTAAAGCTACACGTTTTGAGCGCAAGTTGCTAAAGTGCTTTAGCTAACCAAAACGACAGGCAGATCAAGGGCTTTATCTTCACCTCAGATGTCTAGGCTTACATCATCACCTCCTCTGAAAAATCAGCTAACACATGAGCATGTACAGGCAAAGAACTAATTTTAAAGCTTACAGTATATTGTGTAACTGAATCCCTAAGATCAAACCAGTACCGAAACTCCCCAGTAAGTCAAGATGGAAAGATAAATACGCATGGGAATGGAACAAAAATACTCCCAAGGGCAATTTACAAAATTTGTCCTTTAACTAATACTGTAAATGTTCACCACAATCACTTCATACCACAATAATATTCGGCGGGCCTATAATCCTGATTCAGCTGAGCACTGGGACCCATTAGCGTGGGTTTGGTGCCATCCAGCTGTGCACAGCCTTAGTGATCAGCACACGCTTGCTGATGTGCTGCCCAGGGACTTAAGGGCTTCAGCTCGCTCCGAGCCAGGGATCCAGCAGGGAAGGATTCAGGCCCTAACGGCCACAATTCATCGCAAGCCTACGGCCATCCCAGCGATTTGTAACTGACTCCCACGACACTGGCAATTCTCGAGTGGAAAGTGGTGCAGTTTGACACCTTCTCAGGGACTGCTGTGCCTCTGCTTACCCAGCTGGTCCTCAGGAGGTGCCACAGTCCCCAGAGGCACAAGCTGACGTCTGTAAATGACCTTGGGCTCGTAGCTGGGCTGGGGCTTTGCAGCCTTCTGAGTGAGTAGCACAAAACTTCTTAACACTTGCTGCCTGCTCCCCTCTCCTCTTGCAACCCTTCCACGTTGCTTGAAGCACTGCTTGGCCAGGCAGGAGGATCTCTCCCTCAGCCTCTTGTCCTTCTAAAAGCCATCCCTCGGATGCATGCCGCAATGCCAGATGGAATCACACACCCCCTCTCGCAAGGCTGGCCATCTCCAAGAGGAGGACAAGCTGTGCTCTGCAGCACTTGCAAATTAGTAGACCATCAGTGAAAACAATGGCAATGCAAGCCTGACTTCACACAGCCAGGTCGCAGGCTTGGCAGCGTCCATGCCAACAGGCCTGAATTGCTGCAGTGGTGGCAAAGGAATGCAGCATTCATCACCAAACTGCACGCAGCCAGGAGCTACAGTTCTGATCTTTGTGTGCCTGTCTTGCAAATGCTCAACAGACGCATCAGGGAAGTTACACTTCTACAGCAGAGAACACCTCAGGTAGCTGCTGGGACAAACCTTGTTTGCCTTCCACTTTTGTTTAGAAATACTGGTGGAAAAAATGGATCTCATAACCTAGAGGTGCCCCACGCAGCACTCCTTCAGCTGAAGCCGGGGCGAGGAAACCCTCCGCCAGCAGCGCCCAGCAGCGCCTAAGCTGAACACCACGCACTGAGCTCTCTTCCATACCCACACGCATCTCACTGCTATTGGTAAGGAATTACCCTCCTCTTTTTTATTTCCACATAAAATGTAGGTAACTGGCAATAGCTGCTGGTAAGCTTTAAAAAACAGTTTTTCTATCGAGCATTGAAAAACACAGACAATGCTTAAAGGAATACACTAATACAGACACTAGCTAATCAGTTGCCATGCAACAGTCCTGCTCAAAGCTTTGTAACACATATACCGCTGTTGGCTCAGCTTTTGAGGCCAGTTAGCTGACTGGAATGCCATCGGTACACCCAAGAATAGGTATCAACAGATTGCTTTAAAATCATGAGGGTCTGACATTTTCTCCTCCTCCCCCTCCCCCCCCAGCTCCTCCCTTAATAATGGCTTTTTCATCTTCTGACACCCCAGCCTCTAGGGCTCCTATTTGTAAGGTTTTTCCAAAAGCATAGCCAATTCAAGTGTCAGGCAAGATACAATCGTGTTTCCTGCAGTGGAGACTCTCTGAGAAAACTCGAGCGCTCACATGCACCAAAACCCGCGGAGACCACTTCTCCCTGGTCAGACGTCAAGCAAGCCTCTGGCTCTGAGCCACGGCGTTACGAAGGTCGGCAGTACTGCAACCAGGGCAGCGCCGGACGGCAGATGGCACTGGGAACTGTCTTGCAAATTACTGTGCAGGGACAGCTTTCAAGACCAAACATTAATTTGGCTGTTGCGTTTGACAGATTTCACTCTGTATTTTTAGGGACCTTTGTTGTATTTTGTATTTCCTTTATTTCTTCTAAGTGATGTGCAGGGAATTTAGATGAAGGCAGATAGTTTCTGGCACCACACGTACATGCTGCTCTGATCCCTTGTTCCCTTTAGAGGCTGCTGTTCGCATAGTGTAACTCCTCATTAGCAGAGTGCACATACTGTCACCCTGGTTAACGGGCCAAGCAGAGGCAGACCTGCATACAGAAAGCCTCTCTGAGCCATGCTGGAAAACCCATCTGTGAGGGTGGAAGGTTTGCAGTCCAATGCCAGACATCAACATCTGTCTGCCACTTGCGTTTTTCTTTATTGTTAAAAAAGAAAACAAATGTTGGCAATGGTACTGCGCATAATAACAGTAAATAAACCAACAATGTCTAATGACAGACAGTATTTTTTAATGTCAGGGAAAAAGACATTCACAAGAAGCTTTAAATGGAGATTGGACATGAAAAATTGGGATAACTGTTTTCCAGCGCCCTCTGGGGAAACCCTATTGCTTCTCCCCTTGCTGCACTAGCAATAAAGAGAAAATGCTGGAAGAAGTGCAGAGAAGCCTAGGCTTACCAGCACTGCTGGTATCTGCATGCAGAACAGAATGACATGAAATCGCTTTGCATGTGTCTCCCTGTTCCTTCTAGCTTCTTTTCGGTTCTGGCCGGACCAGTGACCAAAAGGACATCTATGAGCAGTGGCTCTGAGGCCCCTGAAAAGCCACAGCAGGTCCACGTGGCTAAGAGCAATCTTGCAAACCCCCTCCTGGCCGTGGCTGGAGCCCGGCTCTTCCCCACTGCTACACCCAGAGCTGTACCACTGCCAGACTCATTCATAATCACGTACAAACCAGGTCTGTACAAAATAAAGTGACTCAGTCAATCATGAATTTAAGCAAATCAAAACATGGATGCTAAAAAGTCACACTGCAGCCCACATCACAGCAGTCTCTGGGACAGCACACCATATACTGTAGGCTCTTATCTCTTCTTATAACAGGAAGATAGAAGAAAAGGAGTTCAATGTTTCAGCTGGTGAAAACTAAGACAGCATTACTAACTCCAGTTCACTCACATTCAAAATGCTATTTAATGGCACAATACATTGTAGCTGAAATGTGGAGTCTGACTTATGTTAAGTACTACTGTGACTTACTTTAGGAAATATTGAATTCTAAATATTGGATAGTTTTTTCAATTAAAATCAGAACTCATTGTCTTTTTTCTCACTTGTATGTCTGATAATCCTCAGTCTCTGGAGAAAAGAAAACTGTACATGAGATAAATCATCTGGCATTCGGCTACCAGAAGGAAATAAAAAAGGAACTTGGATTAAAAAAAGTATTGGCTGTTAGGCAATGCTGCAGAAAAGAGCTAAGGGATTGCCAGATTAAATAAAAAACCCCCAAAAAACCGAAACAAACAAAAAGACCCGAGGGGAGAGAAATTAGTAGGTTTTTTATTATTATTTTAAAATTTCTAGGAAATATAGAAAACGATGAGTGAAAATGAATACATGATAATAAGACAAAATACTGAAATCCCAGTACAAGGAAGGTGTGGTATTTACTCCAGCAGAAAAACTAACTAGAGGAATTGGCTAGCGCATGGGCAATTAGAAGCAAGACACAACTTAATGTGACCTAAAAGAGCTAAGGAGAATAAATAGATCCAAGTCTCAGAGAAAAGTATTGGAAACAAATCAGACTTGATAAATCCGGAGATTGAATCAAAGGATGATCGTGAAATGGCCGCACTGTGGAGCAAACCAGCTTCTCAACAACTGGCCTTCATCAGAGGGAATAAAAGAAAGCAGGGGGGACAGTTCAGAAGTAATGATGGCTCTTGCCAGTGTGGCTGAAGAGAAAAACGAGCATGTTTTACAAAGCGGGCAATCCAAGTGACGTGCACTGCAGACTATACAGGAAATTAATTCATTATCTTCCTGCCGACCGGTGGCTCAGAGGACGATGGGGCGGGCAGCCCCAGCCCAGGGGGTTTCTGGGCAGCGACCACCCTTGCAGCACTGGTGTCCTGGGACTGAGCGGCACAGCAGGAGCTGCCAGGCAGCGGCCAAGCCTCTGCCACCAGCACTGTGTCAGCAGGGCCTCTGCGCAAACGGGCACAGAGACGCTGATGAGCACGGCCTCCAGCTATAGCTGCAGCCACCCTACCTCCACCAGCGATGGCAACCCATGGAGCAGCCCTCCCCAGCCACGGCACGGTGTGCCCGGGCTGGCACTGCTCGCTGCCAGGGCTCTCCAGCGGTGCTGGCCATCATGGCGCGGCCAGCAAAGCCCCGGGGCAAGCCCTGGCCTTGGCTTTGCGCTTCGCGGGCAGGTGCTGTGAGCTGCTCCTGCGGCTTCATGTCCACTGGTCGTGGGTGACCTGCCTTGTGGCAGCACGCGAGGGACCCAGGCCTGCCGGCCAGGAAAATGCTTGGGGGATTGGCAAATGCTTGGGGACACAGGTTTGTACACTCGACCTGCCCAAGGCGTGTGTGGCACCCCCCATCAAGCTGTATTCATCTTGCATCTTGAGAGATGCTTTACAAAGGACAAACACGTTAGTACTCTGAGATGTGCCCCTCTGGTACACCCCGAAGGAAACCGCTTTTGGCTTCTAGCAGCTGCCAGGCCCCATGCTCCAGCTATTGCTAGGTGATGGTTGCTGTTTTCAAGGAGATTCTTGCAGAGTAACTTCCTTCACTTCATGGCGTGTGACCGCGTGGACTGACACCAGCCCTCAGCTGAATTAGAGGGCACGTTGATGGGTGAGATGGTGAGAGCCACCGCGCCGCTCCTGCTCTGCCCACCTCAGCTGTCACGGCACAGGTCGTAGAGGCACTGCGATTACACAAAGCGCACCGAGTCAGACGGAAAGGAATGACTGGGAGGCCCTGCCTTTCTCTCACTCACGGCAGGTCCGCTAGCGTGTGCGCTCCTCACTGAGGCAGACCCCCAGCAGCTCCCACCACCGCTCCCCGCCATGGCAAGATGTCCGCCAGGCCGCCTGCGCCGGGCCGTCGGGAAAGCTGCCGGCTGGTCTGCGCCCTTCCGCAGGCGACGTTCGGTGTTACCCGCTGACACCAGCCAGCCCTGCCCAGCTATGGCCTCCTTGCCCAGCAAAGTCCGAAGGCCTGTCCCCACGCTTTGCTGACCCACACGCGGCAGAGAAGCGGCATCACCGCTGCCTCGCATGCTGCAGGCGGGAGGCCAGGACCTGCCAGGGCTGTGCCTGCCAAGCTGCAGGTGCTATCCACCAGCAGTCAAGCCCCCCGCCGTTTTCTTCTGCCCCAGCAGCGGTTACTCAACCGTGTTGCCATGCGCTGAAGCAATGGCCGTCATCCATCGCGTGCTTTAGGGGACCGACCAGAGCCGCACACCAGCATGGGGGCCCCTGGGTGCCAGGCGGCAGCCAACACCCAGCGTGCGCCGGTCCGGTACGGGCAGGGGATGGATGGCACACCAGAGCGGAAAACAAGGAGGAAGGTAGTGGGAGGAGAGAGACAACGTTGCAGAAATAGTGACGTTTATAACTGGGTAGCATAAAAAGTTGGTGAGATTTCCGAAGCTGGCTAGAAAAGATGTTTAAATGTCCAGCCAGCTGACATTTAACCACATGTCCCTGGCACCGCACCAATCCTCCTCAGCCGCAGGATCAGCACCATCGCCTCCTGAGCGCGGCACGGAGTCCACGCAAGGCCCCGGTGCCACGGACACGGCCCTGACCCCGCCGCAGGGAAGGAGGTTTTTTCCCCTGGGCGTGCGGGGCCTGGGGCTGGCGGCCGCAGGGCCACAGCCACAGCCCGGCTGAGTACACAGCGAGGGGTCAAGGCCGAGGCGTCCTCAACAGACATTTCAGACTGGGATGGCTCGGTCTTTCACATCAGAGATCTACTGAAAGGAGAAAATGCTGTGCTAGGCAAAACCCGCCCTCCTGGCTGTTTTAAACATACTGCATGTGTTAGGATAAATTATGAAATGCCTTTTGGGAACAGTGCTGCAAGCAGGTCTCTGGGTTGGTTCCCATAGATGAATTACTGCATATTAATCTTCATTAAAGGAACAGAGCGCCTGCACATATTTGACACACAATGAGCTTGTGACCTGGTTGTGGGGACTCTGCAGAGCCCGAGCACCGCGGGCCACGGGAGCAGGGGCTGCACCCCACCAGGACCTGGCACTGCACAGCCTGAACACCACAGCCCACTGCCCTTGGTTGTAAATGTTTGTTACTCCGCACAAATACCATAAAGCCGCTTTTCAGGTGGTTCCATGCTGTCTGGCCTCGGCCGCCTTGGGCCAGGAGCTGAAGCTAAGCTGAAGTGCTTCCCAGCACAGGGCCTGAGGCTCCACTGAAATGCAGAATTTTGTATTCTTATTTTGCCTGAATGGGAACTACACACGGAGACAGCTAAATAAGCAGGGACAAGGGATTTTCGCAGTCACGTTCATGGTGATGTGTTCTTAAAACACCCAGTTTAAAACCACTGGTCTATGCGGAGCCCCAGGGCTTAGGGCCACAGTCTGCCCTAGCCAGGGATGGTAGGCACAGCCTGGCACTAAAATGGCTTGGTACTAACATCACCAGTCATAGTATCTGTTGATTACAACTTTGCCAAATTTGTGTTTGTGGGTGGGGTGGGGCCCCTCACATGACCATAAGCAAAAACCTGCCGACTTCAAAACAGAATTTAAATGCAGATCTAGCCAGCTATTGTTCAAACCATTTCCAGAAACAAGCTTAGGGGAATAACACTGGGCTGTGATCACTACAAAACTTGTGGTCTTTTTATTTCAAACTTTCCAGACCCTTATGCCCCAAAATTTGGCCTGTGTATTGGGGATGCACTTTTTACTGCAGCATGAACAAATGCCCACAGCAAGCTAATTTATAAACCTTTGGAAACTGTGGGTTTGCACGTGTCCTTTGTCCTCAGCAGCTGAACACTTCATCTTCAGCACGTGTCCGGGAGTCCCTCACAGCTCCTGGCACTGCCCGTGCTGGCACTGCCCATGCTGGCACCACAGATCGCACATAATGAACATGCTTCACTTCATCACCTAACCAGGAGAGGACTAAAAGTGGACCCAGGGACAAGGCACCAAGTCTGCAAAACTGAGATCAGGCTGAGGGGGAAATAAAATGATAAGCGCTGGAATTAGCAACTCCTCCTTCCCAAGAGGCTGATGTTCCATCCCTATCTGCGTATTCTCACACCCATTGATTGTGCAGTGAAATAATGTCTAAACTACCCTGACATTCGGTTTTGGTAATTATCTTGCTGTACGTTTGCACTGACCGAAATGTCCAGCATTTTGGTAAGTGTAGGTGCTTGGTCAGTTCCCCTGCAACATGCGATAATACCTCTGCTACTAACTTCTCCCTGTATTTGAGGCATTTCCTGTAATGTGAAATTAAAAAAAAAAAAAAAAAACCCACAAAACAACCTGTCAAAATTTTTTGGTTGGAAAAACTACTTTGAATGCTGGCCATTTAGGAGCACGGCAAAAAAGCATCACATATTGCCACTTTCTCAAACATGACAGTTACTTCTTGTTCCGTTGACTGTAAGGGATATTTTCGTAGAAGAAATACCATCATTCTGAAGTCAGAAATACAAATAAATGATGCTGTTTCTTAAACATAAATCCCACGTTAAGGAACTGGAAAGCCATTAAAAACAAACCATTTGCATCCAAACAGTTATTTTTAAAAGTCCATGTGTTTACTGTATTTTCAAACAAATTCATCTTCTCGGGGCTGAGGCTGGTGAGGAAACATGGCCTGAAGGAGCAACAGAGCGTGAGTCAGGACTCCCCACCGGGACCCGGCTGTGGCTCCCTGCGCTCCAGCTTTGGGCACACCACATCAACCTGCCATGCTGTTGCTTCTTCAGCTGCAAAACGGAAAGGTATTGACTATCTTTGCTCCTTTTGGTGGGAAATATGAATTAACAGTACTACAAAATCATAACATACTGCTTTTTCCAGTTCTCTGCAACGGTTGAGTCTAAACTGATAGCATGCCAAAACTTCCCTGCAAAGCCACAGCAGTTAATTTGATTTTGTATGACACATTACCAAAATTACGTGTCCTGGTTGGTATTGGTTTGGAGTCTGGGGAGCTGACAAAATACGGTCAGCCCATAGAAGACATTACCCCAGCACCCACGATCTGGTGCTGCTACAAAACGTGTGCAACCCGTGCAGTTTCCACAGGGGCTACACCTGCCCCGATGTAGCAGAAAGCACGCTGGCCACGACCGGGCTGTCCCCTGTGTGACAGCTCTTCAGCGCGGAAACAGGGTTTAGTTTCCAGACGTACCGACTGGAGAGGGCTCGGCTGTGCCACCGGCCCCCAGCGCAGCAGCAGCCCAGCTCCTGGAAGGCTGCCCTCCATTCCACCGACTGCCACCACCACGCTCCCCCAGCGCCCTGGCTGTGCAGGTCCGCGACTGCCGGCAACACCCAACCAGTCACCGGGTGTTTAAGTTGCTCGAGAAAACTGGAAAGGGTATAACTTCCAGACACCTGCGGAACACCGAGACCTTCTCCACTCTTTTCCCTCCGAGTTACCGAGGCCCAGGCAGGGGGCAGCGAACCCTTGCCCCGCTGCCAGGGCTGTTGGTACCACCTGCTGCGGCGGTGGAACCTCAAAGGCCTGAACTCAGAACTCGGAGGAGACATATGGGATGTAAATAACATAAAGAGGAAGCAACCTTAATAAACTGCATTTCAAAATATACCCTGCAGTTGCCACCTACACACACAGTAAATGCCACTTTGGTGACAGATCCCAGACAATAACCTTGTTGTTTGTTTTAATTGAGTCATAGTACTTTTTCATGTATTACGCACCAAAAAGACTTCCTATTGTCAGCAGCTTTTTGACTTCGACTTGGTTGGACTGAAGACAAAAAAATGTTCAGGGCCAGATTCTGTCAGATAAAGTCTCAGTAAAATCAATGGGAGTTCTTTCTGTACCAAGCACACAGGCCTGTGTGGAGATCTGGCTTTGCTGAGCTATTTGTCCAAATCTAAAGAAAAGTACACTCTAAGCATTTCCATGTCAAAGACTACTTCAAAGGCAATAGTCACCATTTTTCAGCTCTGGGAGTAACATTCTTAGTTTATCAGGGCTATCACTCAAGCTGCCGGCCCTCTTTCCAGAGCTGCAAAACATTCTTAATGTGAGTGAAAACCTTTCACAGCAAACCAAAGCACTGAGCAAGAAAACTATCCAGTAAGTGGTATTTTAGTACTCCTGAAATACATCTCAGTGATTAAGTAAACTCCTATCAAGTTTTAATCAAAGTTACACCAGGTTTTCCACAAACACATATGTAAATACTCAGAAAACAGAAGACAGAAACAACACGTAGAATGTCCACAGGACAGACAACACTACACAAACCAGTGCCACTCTTTGTCAAACGAACAGTCAGGAGCCTTGGGCTAACACAAGTGCTCACAATAAAAAATGTTCAGCTGATATAATTAAAAATTAATTCCTAATTGGGACAGTAAGCACAAAGGGTCCATTCTGAGTCTTAAGCAGCTCAAGCATCTGAAAAGTTAGTTAAAAACTTTTTATGCAGTGATTGTGCCAAAAACATTAAAGAAATGCCTGTTTTCATGATTTGTGAGACCTTTTCATATAAAGGATCTTTTATGCTCCTGCTTGCAGGCGACACAAGAGAGCTTTCTGAACTTTGCGACAGTCCCACAAAACATGGATCCCAAAGCGCCTGGATAAACATACAGGTGTTCTCAGCCTGAAACACCGCTGATGAATTTTCCTCCCCCCCCGAACCATCCTTTGTTACAAAAATCCCTGATGATAAAAATAAAGCTCAGTCTCATCCATACTCCTGAAAGAATAAAGAAGGCTATAGATAAATTCAGGCACATGAAATGGATGTGATCTACACATACTCGAAGATAAATACGAACAGCTACAGAATCAGATAAGATGACTTTTAAAGACTGTAAACTTCAGAGACGTGGAAATCCAGAGCTACCTGCCCGCATTCTCTGCTGGGTTTTTTCAGGGCAGTGCCCATCCACGGCCCACTGCAGAGGCATTACCTCTAAGCTTGTCGCACTAAAGTCCGTTGCTGCATCATAAAACAGAAGGAAAGGCTGCATCCACCAAACCTCAACTTTGTGAGATCAAAGCGGTTGCTGGGGGGGCTCTGACCACACTAGAGCAGGTGTGCAGGTCTTTGAAGTTATACTTGCATGGGCAAATGATGGCAAAGAGCAAATACTCTTTTTAATCACGCTACCTTTAACAAAGGGCTTTTCTGACAATGTTGTCTGTGAACACCCATCTCGCTCTACAGCTTGCACGAAAACTATCTGCCCCTGAGACAGCTCATCAAGCAATCACATCGACTGGAAAATGAGACCTCTGCCAGTGCTCTCTTGGAACACCAAACCTGCTGCGTGACAGCAACCTGCCCTGCCGAGCTGTTGCGCTCTGCTGCAGATCCCACCCGTACCAGGTCCTCACACCGCGGCGCGCTCCGGGCAGGGCTTGGCCTGTGCTCCGCGGCACCACGCGCTCCAGAGCGAGCAATTCATCCAAGCTCCCGCCTCGCTTTCAGAGATGAGCAAATAAATCCGGACATGTTCTCAGCACTTCAGCAGCCTTATTGCTGGCTTTTTGAATTTTGGATTCCCAGCAACACAAAATCTCTATGTGCTACTGCCACTGAAGGGAGACATGAGCTTGCATCTCTGTTTTCAGCAGGTCATCGTTTAGCCCAGGATTTGAAGTTGGTATAAAAGGCTGGATGCCGCTCACCTGGAAGTCAAAGCAGAAGTTAAAAGTTTACTATGACAGAGAGAGAGAAATGGATTCTTAATGCTACTCTACCGGACTAAATGTTTTCACATATGCTGGTTCAAACTCAGCGGAAGGTTGTACGCTCACCATGACGGCAGCGTTAGCAACTTTCCATGGAGAATGGTGTCATTCTGCGCATCGGGGGAGGCATTTGTTTTACTTTAAAATGAAGGAAAAACATGCACTGTATCTTAATGCAGGCTTCTCCCAAACAAACGGAAAACGTGCAAAGCACATACATGGCACTATCTTACCTTTGAAAAATCTGACCTGACCATACACTAGATTGTAAATCACTCCTTCACAGGAGACAGAAACAGAGTGGACACAACCTCCATATGGGAAAAAAATCATCCTGGTCCAAGCCTACAAGTCTCTGGATGATACAGTTGCAAAGTTTACACTGCATCTGACTAGCTGCTTGTGTCAGGCACTAAAATGTAAAACGAATCCAGTGCAGGAAAGCTGATCCAGGGTCCCTTGGGTTTAACAACAGCTCTAAGACACTTTGCCTGCCCGGGGATGGGACGACAGCGATGACCGCCCTGCAATTATGAATGAAACCAATGGAGCCAACAGCATATTCACGCATGCACAAGAAGGTGAATCAAAACTAGTATCTTCCTAGCGGGCAAGAGATCTTACAAACACAAACTCCAACAAAAGTCACTGCACTATGGCTTGAATTTGCATCAGAGTTTTCTTGCACACCATCCCTGGGCAAACAGCTACAGGATGAAGAACAGAGTCGAGTTTCCATTATGTTGAGCATGTGAAATCCAACACTTGTTAACATTCTTCTGACAAATCATTTTGGAAGTAGAATGACTTCCTTGCTTTACTAAGTAAGGTTTTTAGGGAAGTATTTGGGGGTTCTCTTTTTTTTTTCTGATGTAAAATGTTTCATTTTCAGGTTTTCTTTAATACGCAGCCCCTCCCCTGGCCTTCACAACTCTGTGCCAATGAGGACAAAGTCTTTTCACTACATTTTCTCAAAGAGGAAAAAAATCTATAAAATCAAACTCTAGCTCCTGTTATTGCGAATTGTTTGGATGGTAATAGAAATTTTTTTTACTTCCCGCAGCATTCAGAAAGGTTTGGGCTGGGAAGTGCCTTTCTGGTGGTGAATAGGGGCCACTTCAACCAGTTGCAACCGAGGTCAATGGACAATCAGGGGAACTGCTCCTCCCAGCACTCTGACCCAGTTCATTATTTTGGGTCTTTCTGTGTCGCTGCTCTGGCGCTCAGGCCACCTGAACATTGTTTAACTCTCTCTGCTGCCCAGCCCGGATGCCGCCCCCTCCCAGCCGGAGCCCCTTATCATGAGCCTCAACAACCAGACACCAAGGTGGGATGCGGCCGCCTCAGGAAATGAGCTTGAACTGGTACAGAAACCGGTGGCAAGACAGCACCAAGCACTGAGTCAAGGAACTTCTGTGAACAATTCAGCAGTCTCTGATCTTGCTCTTCACTGACAACCAGCACTGGCCTCTTCCAATACCGGGCATACAAAGAAACTAGATTTTTAGGCCTTTCATCAGAAAGGTTCTTTCTAAAACTGCTTACAAGGGTAAACAACAACAAAAGAACCACAGAAAGTTATACTACGGCAAAACCTATGTATTCAGACTGGAAAAAAACAGCATCACGGCTGCCACACTTTTAGCAAACTCTGAGTGCAGCTGGAAAAGGAAATGATTCAGAAACCACAGGTGCTCAGCACCGGGCGGCTGCGCCTTGCTGGCAGCCCCCGGGCACAGGCACTCGCGAGACAGCAGGAACCCCCGGCCAGGGCAGAATCAGGGATCAGCCCCGAACGAACGGTGCGCAGCCCGGCTCTTGACATGATCTGCACCACAGGGGCACAGAGGCGTTTCCAGGAGAGGAGCCAGCACTACCCTCCTGACTGCTGCCATCAGGCCAGAAAGAAAAGTAAAAGCAGGTTCAACATACAGGAGGGAGACTGACGCGTGGTTGAATTGGGAAGGGAGATTTTCACAGAATCACAGAATGGTAGGGGTTGGAAGGGACCTCTGTGGGTCATGTGGTCCAACCCCCCTGCCGAAGCAGGGTCACCTACAGCAGGCTGCACAGGACCTTGTCCAGGCAGGTCTTGAATATCTCCAGAGAAGGAGACTC
>Ga0065711_1032976_pt1 | contig 26317 bp, 13 predicted proteins | sample Hoacrofraction12_FD_59098 | JGI IMG/M metagenome (GOLD analysis project Ga0065711, IMG submission 59098) | Hoatzin crop microbial communities from Cojedes, Venezuela - Epithelial fraction 12 v2 (version 2) | ecosystem: Host-associated > Birds > Digestive system > Esophagus > Crop | place... | reverse complement strand
ATAAGATATTTTGAGTGCAATGCAAAAATTACTGTGAAAGCTGAAAAGAAACTTCTACGTTTTGACTTTGATTTTTACTTCAGTTTTGGAATTGTCTGGGCTATATACAGCCACAATCAAAATGGTGCAGAGTAATTAACATTTCTACACACATATGCCAAGGAGGTTAAGGGCGATAAGAATTCAGATACTGAAATGAAAGCCATCCCTTAAGAAAACATAAGTTCACTGATATTACTGCAGAAAAATAAAGAAAGGTTAAACAAATAATCATTACGGATAAGGAAAGGTGCTTTATCATGCATTTGGAAGTCACAGTGATACTGAAATTCTGTTTTGAAAGCAGGTAATGAAAATGCTAGAGGGCCATTGCTATTATTAAATGTCTTAAAATTTACATGACCAAATAACTCACAACCAGGAGTTCAGAAAAGATTTAGCCTAGAAGAGCGCACATTGGTTGCGAGCAAACTGCGAAGGACACATCAGAGAAAGGTGGGCACATATATGAAGTTGAGGGGCATTGGGATTGCCTAAGGTTATACCAATTTTTGAAAAAGATAATTCGAAACCACAGGTAACTAAAGACTTATTTGCCTAGCATTAAATTTGGTCCAAAAAGAGAGAGATGTAATTAGAAGAGAAGAGAAACTGGAAGACAACTAATGACTTTCAATATTGTTTTGTGGAAAACATGTCTTGTGGAATTTAGACAGCTTTTTGATGGGATTACAAATTTGGTTCATGATGGTAAGTGTTCATGTGACGTACTTCTCTAAGGTGTCAGACCTGGTGCCACAGAAGATTCTAATTAAATGTTATCAGTGGGTAAACTATATGTAGCACACATTAAATGGATTAAAACCGGCTCACCGATTAATCTCAAATAGTAATTGCAAACGAGGAATCATCTTGCAAAAGAAACGCATCCCACAGGGTCCCCCAGGGATCTCTTCTTGGCTCAATTCCTTTCATCTTCCCCCAGTCTTTTGGAAGAAGGTATAAAATCGTTGCTAATAAAGTTTGTGGATGACATAAAGGTGAAAAATAATAAGGACAGTTTAGTTCTACAGACTGAACTGAATTACTTGAGAAGGCTGGCCTTTTCTGAGTGAAATCCTTTTTAATGCAGCCCGATTCAAGGTCATGCATCCAGAAGTGGAGAATTTAGATCACGCTTACAGGATTAGGGGCTGCTTCCTGATAGAGAGCAACAGTGAAGAAGACATATGGTAGATAACCCCTTGCCCCCTGTTGGGATCGTCTTGCTGAAAGCTGCCTTTAAATATGTATTGAGAAAATGAAGAGCCCTATGCTTTATTTCTAGTGCTACACGTGGGACTGGCAAGACAGCTTGTGGAAGTCTGTGAACAGCAATGTTTCCAGGAAAATTCTGAGGAAGCAGGAGGCATTTACAAAGAAAAAGTAAAGGATTGGCTTAAAACTTGAATTATACCCAGTTATTGTTTCTGCTTGATTAGTTCATATTTTTGCTCCGCATATTTAATGTAGCTCTTGGGCAGAGGAGGAGGATGGAAATCAATCTTTGGTTTAACATTGCTAGCTGCTTTATTGTTCAGCAGTGGATAAATACAATCCCTATCTCTAATTCTTAGTAAGCCTGCATGACTATACATGCAATTATTCTTTTTATCCCCAGACTCTGTCTGTAATACCTACTTTCCTCCTCTTTTCTAAGACTTCGGCCCAGATGTTGCTACCTGGTACAGACTGTCTGAAAAGTCCAAACCCTCCTGACTAACCGGTGGGAGTTTCAACACCTGTCACAACCTGCTGAGGAGACTTGTTTCACAAAGCTCTACTAGATCATAAGAACCAGAGACAGGACAGAAAGAGAGAAGCTGCAACAACCAGCTGAATGACGGAGACCTCCGTGGGTGTAGCTATCTTCTGAATGCTGTGACTCTGCAGTGGAAACTACACAATTATTTTCACTTTGGTGCTTTTGTTATATATGGCCTGAACCCAGAGCAGTCTAGGAATAAGCCAGGAAAAATCAGAGCTGCAGTTAGGTCTGAGTGTCCTCATAACCCACAGATGACTTGTGATGCTCTATCTACAGGGAGAGGTCTGGTATAGCAGCAATGTACCCAGTATAGCACCAGTATAACTGGTGATATTAAGTCTTAGATAAGTTTGCTCTATATGTTACGCTAAACTGCAGAGCAAGAGAAGGCATGGCAAATTACAGTGACCTGAGGGCAAGGGGGAAGAGGCACAAATGGGACAGGGTCTGTATGTGCCTTAGGAAGCAGATAAATAAAGGGGTATTTATTAAAAGTACAATACAATAAAGAATGGCCCAGATGTAAGATAGGGTAGCAGATCTGTTTTCCCTGTTTCATGAAGTAAGAGTGCTAAGACTAAGGAGGGGGACTTCAGTACTGAAAAACTAAAATACATTCTTTCTCTGCCTGCTTATAATTAAACTGGAGCAGATTGGCACAGGTTGATACTGAAATACTTTATTAAGTCTGCATGTTTGAATTGTATCATGATAAATACTGTAGCTCGCACTGCATTCTCTTGCTATCCTTATGTCCGCCTGTCAAGAAAACCCAGAGTGCTCGTAACGACCATTGTTAAAAATGCTGAGGGGTGGACAGATCTCTTAAACCTCCTGCTTCAGCGCTTGAACTAATCTTCAGCTACCAGAGACCCGCTGGGGACAGAACACGGCTTGGAGGAAAGCTGTGGTGAGGTAAGGTGCAGGCCATGGCCAGAGCCAAGGCACGGGACCCTTTCACCTTTGTTCTGGTTTAGTGTCCACAGTTCTTTGTTTTGGACTTGCCTTGCAGGTTTTTGCTTCTTCGTGTGGTGTAAAGTGGCACAGTGCTTTTGGTTTCAGCAGCATGCTACTGATGTACACCATGCTTTGCCTAGACACAAATGCACCAATATGGTGATTATCCCTGCTGCGTCAGTCAAACATACCATCCTTTTTCCCAATGCCCTGGGAGAGTTGGCACTTGGGGGAATCTCTCATTTTTTCCATCTAGAGAAAAAAATCCAGGAAAAAGGTATTTGTTTCTAGTTGTGTGGGTTTTTTTCAGCTGAGATTGAATAGGCATCCTGTGAGCAACCAGACGGAGAATTTTGGTCCTGCTGAGCAAGTCTCGCTTTTCAGGTGCTCACTTGCAATTTTTTAGCGCTTTTGAATATCTTCTGGCATGTGAGCTCTCCCTTCGCTGGATGATGTTTTTTTGATTCCTTGTATTGTGCAAATATTCTCGCAGGTGGCAGGCATGCTGCAGATAAACCTTTTGATCCTTCGGAATCACCAACCTCTTGTAATCCTGTTTTCTAGCTTTATAGATGTTACCCCCACAGATACAGCTTCATGTTACTCTCAGATCTTCACCGTTACTTCTTCATTTCAAACAGCATCATCTTCGCTGTCTCGCAATGTGATGCATCATATTTCCCCAAGAAAAAGAGAGACTTCTCGAAACCGTCACTAGATGGCTACACTACCGCACAAGATTTCACAACTCTGCTTTTCCAGCCCTTCAAATCATTTCTCACGGCCCTCCAGTTTGTGATGTCTTTGGTCTGAATTGCATTTCAGCCACAAAATACAATTTCCATATCTTCAATTTTCTTCTCAGCATGTTGTAATTTAATTCCACACCATTCAAATCTATTGTACAAAGAAGTCACTGGAGCTTAAATGGCATCTAACCTCTGAAGCGTCTGGTATTGTCCACCTTTGGAAACAGGAGCCTGGACTTCATGGCACATTGTTTTGATCCGATATAGTAACTCCTGTCTTTCTGGAGTCTTTGCAGAAAACCTTTGGGGTCAATTGGGCAGGACCTGGTGTGTCTATTGACCTGGCTCTGGCTGAGCAGCTCCGAAAGCCTTAGGCTGGAGACAGGTGTCGGTCCGTGATTCAGACCTTCGCCAGTCGCCACTGCTGTTTCACAGTGATTGAAGTGGATTTCTGAAGCAGGGGAAAAAAATCTGCCTATTTGCCTATTGTAAGCTAGAGCAGACTTTAGGAACAAGAAGTGGCAAATACCAGAGAAGCATTTGCCTTCCTCACTAACTTGTTTCTGTCTCTCATTCAAATCAAAGGCTAATGCAAATGTTAAACTTTCCAGCAGAAATTACTTCTTAGGTTAGTTGGCAGGAGGGACCTAAAAAAGGCACGCCAGTATTAATTTTTGCCATATATGTTGTGTTCAGATCCATGCAGAATAGAAATGCGTTCCTCCTCCGCCGAAAGTCCCTGTTTGTGCCCTGACACAAATCCTCCCACGTTCTCGTGAGTAGTTACAATAATGACATTTGTGTAATATCACTAGGTGTTTATAGCTGCATAGCCTGAATGTGAGTCGGGGTATAAATAATATGATCGTCGTCTCCTGCAAGCTAGAGAAATGTTATCTGTGTTTTACAGACGCGGGAACTGAGATTGTTGGGGGGCAGTGACTAACTGCTCTGACCTGCGAGCCGCGGCACGTTGCTGCACCCACAGCGGCTCAGGCTGCGGGCGGCCAGCTGGCCCTGGGATGCCAGCCCCCGCGCAGAGGGCAAGCGCTGGGACGGTGCTAGAAGCTGTGCTGGCATAGGGGCAGGAGAAAAAGGGGGGAGAGCATTTTTCAGGGGAGGGGAGTCCAAGTGAAGAGGCCTGGTCTGAGTGAAAGAAAACACCTGGCTGAGGAATAAGGTGTGTGGTGTGCAATGGCACCGACCCATGGAGAACAGGACTAGAAATATTCTAGTTATCTATGTGCTGGTGGTTCTGGGAACATGATCTGAAAAGCAGGGCTACAGATATGCCTGTCATGGTGTATTTTCAAGGGGAGCCCATGAAGGAGGAAAAGCATCAGAAAGGGAGAACTAGCAGAGCACAGGCTGGGTCTCTGCCACACGACCATTTGGAGCTGGGGAGGGTGGCTTGCAGGTACCACAGCAGTGGTGGCTGCTCACCAGTAGCCCCAGGGACACCCTGTCGCTTACAAGGGACGAAGGAAACCTCGATGGTTTGCCTATGAACTCCCCATGGGAAATAAAGCTCCCCGTTTGGAAAATGTTTGCCCTGTCATAAAAGGGAAATTGAAAAAGTGAAACCCCTCCATAAGTGCAGATGAGCTCTGAACTGTGGATTCAAAAAGAGCATCCCAGTTGTTCGCTCCAGGCAGGCTGGAGCCAGAGATGCACTTTCTTTGGCTCTAAAAGGTATTTCAGTCATTTAGGAGGCGAGACAAGTTGGAAGAAGATCTTCAAGCTGGCATGGGCTGATTTGCTCACAAAGCTTCAGAGAAATATTAAAGAATGATATGGCTGGTGTAATTGTTAGATATACAAATGTGTATGTGAGAGTTCCTAGGAAGCACTGCAAGTCTGACTGCCAGGCGAAACCGGTATTAATTTCAGATAGTGATCTATAGTGACAACAGTCTGTTTTCAGGGAGCTGCTTTGCAGTCTGTGCTGCTGAAATATAGACGCAAAGGAAGGTATTGATGGGAGCCGATATCTCCAATGTGGCCATCTCAGCATAACTCCGAATGTGATGATCAACATCATAGCAATCATTTTATTTTGTCAGCACAAAGCCATGAATCAGCAGTGGCTAATGAGAGGCATCAGTTAATAAGGGGATTGCGGCGGAATTGTAGGGACTGCTTTAGGCAGCAGCGTGTAATTTTGTAAACGGAGCTGGCACTTGTTTGAAGGGAAAGGGTTTAAAGGCAAAGCGGTTCCTTCTGAATCCTCCACTAACCTGTCATAGAAATACTGATGCGTTGGCGGCAAGGATAGCTGCTTGGCTTTCACCTCTGCTTTAAGTTTCCTCTGCAATCCAGTATCATCTGTCAGGATGCTCAGTGAATAGGGTACATTAAAATCCCACACACCATTATGCAAGTAACGAGAATCTCTAATGACTTGACAGGCGCTGTGTGGTTCTCCCAAGAGGCTGACGGCTATAGAGGCTCTCACTTCTTGCACGAAGGAGGTGGCAAACACCAGCAAAGCCCTGGATTGCTAAGGCAGATTATACAGCACTGTCCTCTGATCCGCAGCTCCCCAGGAAGATTTTCTTAGGGGCTTCCTTTTCACAAGTGGATGAATAGTTTCGGCTTTGCTTTAGCCAAGAGCAGAGGAAAAAATAATCTGGGCTAGGAGCGTGGCCCAAGGCTTCAATAAGCCCTTGCTCCCCTCTAGGGATGCGCTACGTTGAGTTTTCCCCAGCAGTTGTGCCCTTTCGCAGTTTGTACGATATGCTCCAGCTAGTGACCCATTTTGCTGAGAGGTCAAAGCCAGCTGCGGACAACGAAAAGAGAAACGTGCTTGTCCCTGCAGCTCTAAAACTGACCTTCCGTCCTGGAATGAACAGCTCCAGTGAGGAAGATGGGCACCCATGCCCCTGCGACGCGGCAGACCCTGTCCCAACTCAGGGGCTGGGCAATGCTCCAAAAACCTCAGGAGAAAAAAATAATAAATTAGTTTATATTCTCTGTTCCACCCAGATCTGCCTGTGGATTTCTTACATCAGCAAGCTGGCCTCAAAAACTGCCAAGGCGTGACGCAGCGTTTCATGTACTGCACACTAGACAATTATTGTGAGAAGGCTGTTTCATATTAGAAGAGTTACAGAAACGTTGCCTCAGCAATCAGCTTTCTAGCCAGAAACGGCTGCCTTTCTTCTCCCTGAGCTAGAGTTTTCCATTCAAATCGCAGGGACTAGTTTCATTGGGGATTAACTTTATTCAGCCTCCATTTTGAGATTAAGAAGAAGGTTACAGAGAAGATTAAATAATTTTCCTTTTTTTTTCCCAAACTCAGAGGTAAAACAGGCATGGAGTGAATTTGGTAGTCACAAACATAAGATGCAGACTTTCCCATGATTGTGTTTAAACCCCACTTGAAAGAGACTTTTTGGAACCATAAAATACTTTTATCTGCAGGACTGAAACTGGGTAAGCAATTTCCTCAAAGAACAGAGGAAAACTGACTGCTCTGGGTCATGCAAGTGTGCTTGCATGCCTTTGAAGTAGTCTTTTTAAAATTAATGTCCCAATGCACAGTTAAACTTCCTGCCTTTTTTTTTTTTTCCTGACACTAAGAGGTCTTTGGAGTCAATAAGGTTATTTTTCATCTCGTTGGATAACCAGAGGATGGCGATGGGAGACGGGAAGTGCACAGATCTCCAGAAGTACCGGGCGGTAAGTTTCAGAGGAACAATCCCAAATGCTCATTCAGGCTTTGGTTCAGCGTGAGCTGTTCCTGATTCTGGCCACAGTCACTGTCACTGCCATAGATTTATGTTGTTGTGCTTTCTCCGCTCATTACAATTTTTCAAGAGGAAAAGGCATTCATCAGCTCTGACATCAGACAAAAACTAATGAATTGTGTTACCCGAGCCTATTCAGCAATGAGAACCCTGAGAAAAGTGTTGCAGCTCACTCTGCCCACATGGACCATGATAATGTGTAAACAAGTACAAGGTTTGGAGTAATTACAAGCAGAAAACAGTTACCAAGCCCCAGCATCCAAGAGGGAGTGTGGTTGAATGATATTAACTCTGAACTGGTGGGCAGGACTCATAGATCTGTACTTGGTCCTGCTGGTGGCTATGGGCAAGTAATTTAAATCAGTATTTTTATTTCTCTGCGAAGGTCATGTGGTAGTTGTGGTTTCCAGAGAGAATGAGTACTGTATAACCGTGGACTCTGAAGTCCCTGGCTTATTGGAGGTGCAGCCTAGTGAATGACAGCAGAGGATGACCCTTTGAGTATTGCACATAGTTCTGGGGGGAAGATAGAACTGAAAAATACCAAAAATCAAATGGGATTAGCAATACTCGAGATAATATTTATTAGAGACACACATTGTCTGGACCAGAATAACTTTTTTCAGACCAGCTGCGTTCCTCTTTGGCCCCATTTCAGAACTTCCTTTATGCTTTGATGCTTGTGATGCTCAGGAATCCCGCAAGCTGCAAATGTGCTGATGCTACTTAGTGTTTAGGTCCCCGCTATCTTACTGCTGTATTGCACTCCACCATCTTTTTTATGTTCCCCTGTTGTTTGTCCTCTAATAATTGTATCTCAAACGCTGTGGTTCAAAGCTGGCTTGTGTTACGCCCATATGCAGTACCTACTACTGTGAATTGAGGGCATGCTATACTGTCGTGTAGTTAATAATTGGTTTCCTGGTCCACGTTCTGGCGGGTGACTTGGAACTGCCTGGCCCTGTTTGGGCTGCCGATGCTCTGACATGGCATTCCTTTGCTTTTCTCATTTTCACCTGCATCGCGGTCCAAGTAAGCTGTTAAGCACAACTGAGATAGAGCAGGAGATATCATTGTCTTCCTCTGAATACACAGATGCATGCTGACACCTCCTAATTCTCAAGGCCAGGATTTCAATAAAAATTGGAAACACTGTGGCATCATCATATCTCACCTTCAGTATAATCCTAGCACAGGGTCTGTGGCCTTGGGTACGTGACGGATGAGTTTTTATGGCTGTGTTCAGTTACTTCATAATGGCATATGATGATTGTGCTGTTAATAGCTAGCTATAACCTCTGCTGGTTTTACAGGTTGTTCTGCTCCTGTAACTGCTGCTCTACAGCGCTGAGCCCTAAATTTTAAATCTGTGCAAGAAATAATGTGCATCTGCGAAATTAAGACTTATATTCCTCTCATTATTAATCAGCTTTTCCCTGGCAGCTCCTGATTGTGCTCCATACTGTATTAGCATGACTTCAATGCTTGAGATCGATTCCCCCTCTCATCCTTTTCTTTCTCTGATTCATTTTCTAACTTTTAGGTTAAGAAGGGCCATTCAGTCAGAAGGTGGCAGGTGTGAAGTGGTGGTGTTTAATAGGAGAAAAAAAAAAGAGTCAGAGAACAATGTGTTTATTAGCCTATTCCATGTCAAGAGGGAAGGAAGGGTTTTTCAGAGAATGGAGAAGAAATATTAGAGAGCAGCATAACCAGATGTGAATTCAGATTGAATGTAGGTAACTTCAGAGAGTTTCTTGTTGTATTTTTTTTTTCCCCTAACTCAGGACAGCCCTTGAAGAAGTCAGCAGATAAAAGAGAAACAGACCTAAACCTAAATCCTGGTCTTCATTTACTGAAACCCTGGGGAGTCCAGATTTTGCTCTGTGCCTGAGCTTTTCATTTCATGGCCAGAGTGGAGCCACTTTGGATTTTTTCCTCTGGTTTTCTCCAGCAAAGGCAACAAAAGGGAACACTACAAGTCATGCTAATAAGCTGGACCATGACATCATTTCACCATTCTAGGTGACATGGCAGCCTCCCGGAGGGCACTAATAGGCCACAGTGGCCCTGCAAAGCCTTGCTGGGGACCCTCACCCAGCCCCTGCCACCATGGGCCCGGGGGCTTCAGCTCAGCTCAGGGTACCCCGTCCAGACCTGCACTGTGTCAGACCCTCACTGCGGGCAGCTTGTCTCCAGCCTGGCCTCAGGTCCTTTCTCCTCAACGGATCTTGGACCACACTGCTGGCGGGTTCAGCTCCAGCGCTGCCCCCAGCCCCATCTCCTGCTGCTCCTGGCTGGACCCCAGCCAGCCCCTGGATCTGGCTCAGTCCTGGCCATGTCAGGGTTGTCATTGGAGTATGTCACCTGCCCCCAGCTCAGACCCCAGGGAACGGCACCCCATCAACAAGGGCACAGCCACAATGGGGTGGCCCTGGCTCATCCTTGCTCCCGGAGCAGCCCTGCTGGTGCCGCACCCTGGAACCAAAGTAAAAAGAAAGAAGTATGAACAGTGCCATGAATATAAACCTGGCTAACTGGAAAGGTTACAGTCTATTTTGACCTTGCATCAGACTTTTTTGGGGCTCTTTGGTAGTGAAAAATGATTGTAAAATCTATTGTTAGAAATAGAAAAAAATGGAAACAAGAAAGCTGCATTTTTTTACTGGAAGTCATTTGTTCTTCAAGTTCAAAAGGAGAGATGGTTCAATTGTATCACTGTTTCAGAAGAGTATCATAAGTTGTCAAGTGGAAACTTCAGCTATGACTTTTTCCTGATTTGCTCATTCTGCCATGTTTCATTTTCATTGGGAAGAAAAAAAACAAACAAGGAAAGGGAAAATTAGAATGAAAAGGAACCCCATGTGGGCTGGGAAGGAAGTGGGAAGGCATAACTACTACTATTGTTTTGCTGTATCTTTTCTAATTTTTTTTTTTCTGAAAAATGGCCACACCCTACACCTCCCCAAAATAAAATCCAGGTTATTTTAAAACATACATTTTGCAAAACCTTTCATTTTAAGCAGGTCATTTATTGAAAAATGGAGTATGCTGGTGTAACCCTATCTTCCGGTATGATAGGCTTGAAATAGGAGTGGAAAGAAGTATTACCATTCAATAAATTAAAATCTTCCAGATGGAGTAACGATCTCGATGTAGAAGCCACCAGGGTCTTAAGAAATATTTAGAATTTAGCTACTGTAGCCTATACCTTGAGAGACTTGTTGTTAGTCCAAAGCTAGGAATAAAATGTTATTTTCAAGGGTGGTTTGTTTGCTGCATACACGATGGCTACTTCTGTCTTTCTGGGTTATTAGACTTTATAGAGGCTCTTGGCATTTTTTTTAGATTTTCATTTTCCTTGGGATGCCTCCTCCTTTATTCTGCTAGCAATAGACGTGTTCTTTTTAGTGTGATGTAGTGTTTGTTATTAGACAGCTATATTATTATTTGTATGAAAATATTATTTGCATTCTATAAAATTTAGGGCTGAGGTCTTCTTGCTCAAACTCCTGCAAGTGTGAACACGCAGAGGATGGGGTGCTCGTGCAGAGAGCCCATGACCTGGACAGGCAGGAGAGGGGAAGGGGCAGCCCAAGGAGGTGAAGCCCTTGGTTGAAGCCAGCGCGGTGAGTTAGCATCAGAAGCTGACCTCACTGCACAGCCATGCCATTTGAGCACAGCTTTTGTCATCCCGTGGGGCTTTCCCCACAGCCAGGGTTGCCCAGTGACTTGATGGAACCTAAACAGAGTGAAATGAAGGAAAAGTACTTTTCTCTATGGAGTTGCAAAACAGTTGTTCTAACACCAAATATCTGCTACTGCCATGTATGTGATAGCATTCACCCTTATGGTTCTGGGTCTTATCAGTATTGTATGTTGGAGGATAATGGTGTGAGTTAGCTGGAAATGAGCTTTCTTGAAGTGTGGGTGCAACCAGCCTTGGTAGCACGAAGCTCTGGGGACAGCCAGCCCTGGTCTCTGTGCTGAGATGGGAACACTTTACTGTGGTACGGGCACACTCTGCTCGTCTTCAAGGGCTTGTGGAGCATTTACTTAAACTACCTAAGCCATTCCAGCTCCCAAGCAGGTAAAAATGACATTCCAGCAAGGATTATCAATTAATTTCTAAGTGGCTTCTTGCTCATCACTTTGTTATTTTCAGAGATCAGGTCGAGAGGAATGATCAGGTGTGACAAGGGAATAATCCTTTTCCTTCTGCTAAAATATGCCTAATAGAGCGAAAGGGAAATGGGCTATTCTAAAGATAGGGAAATAACCTGGTAAAAGAAAGATGGTTTCATAAATACTATTGCTGAGGAAGCAGAAAATGTATTATTAAAAGAATTATTCTTTTGACCTCTAAATAATCCCAAGTCTGTAACAGGCAGATTTTTGTCAATAAATGAGTGTCATTAAGACAGATCCATATAGAAAAAATGATTATTAATCAAAAGGAGGAGGGCTGCAGTATCAGAGCACAGCTACAAATTGCTCTCCTGCTCATTTCTGCATTGTTAGCAACCTGCTGATAAATATGAAATGTGCAAAAAATGTCTGTAGCTACTTCATCAGCAAATGGCCTAGCTTTTGAAAATAGATGGAGCAGGTGGCGTTAGCTGAACACAGGCCTGGAAGAAAAGGCGTTTTAGGTTGTGTACCCATCTTTGATGAGGGCCCCCACAGAACACTGACTTATTTTCATTGGACTTATTTTTATTGCACCTTACTTCTAGGAGCACCCCAGTGAGTACTTGTTAGGGTGAAGTGGCCCAGCCTGTGAGGCATGGTGGTGGTGATGTGCTTTAGGTGTTGTACCTGATTAACCCCAGGATTTCCAGGGATAATCTGGCTGTTCAGGGGCAGAACTAGATTTTTTGGGGGTGATAAACCACCAATTAAAAAAAAAAGGCACAGGTTAAAACTTGTAACACACACACTGCTTCAAGCCTCTCTCGAGTTTTTCCCAGAGTTAAAAAAAAAAGGGGGGAAGGTGGGAAGTCACACTAATTAACACTCTTGGACTGCGACTCCCATCTTATCTAAGGTCTGTTGAACAATGTATCATAACAAACATAGCATGCCCTCTTTTTCCCCAGTGGAGGGAAAAAATTTTGCTAGGAGAAAGTGTGGACTACAGAGCCATCAGCAGAGAAAGGAAGAGAACTGGAGGATGTCCTGAAAGGAAGAGGAGCCAGGGCAATGGTACACAAAGCTCATGGAACTGGGAGGAGAGAGGGATAATAGAAAACCTCTGGTATGTGGTTGAATTCAAGTGTCCAACCTATGCTTAGGGGTCACGCTGGGCTGGTGTGCTTACAGTAGGCATTTTCCACAGTTGACTGACACAGAGGGAGAGATGTCTTGCAATGTGTCTGGTCCTCTTTGGCACCCAAACCCATGTAACACATTGCAGTTGACTTAACTAAGGCATTGGCTGGTGCTGTATTATGTCCTGGACCTCCTGGCCTGAGCATCTTGACCTCTGCTCTGTCCCAGGTCTCCTGCTGGCCTTGTGTGGAAGGGGTGGACCAGGCATACTTACATGGGGCAGGGGAAAAGGGGACCCAACCAGGAGCAGGGAGATGAGGAAGAGGTAGGACCATGTTCATGGACAGATAGTAACAGAAGAGGTGAGGACCAGGACAGACAGTGATTGTGTGATGCAGGGCCTGAGGGACACAGTAGGGAGCGGCTGAGGGGCATTGAAGTGGTGGTGGATGGGGACAAAACAAAAATGTGCCCAAAGAAGAACAAATACACTCTGGCTTGCAGAGAGCTTGGCCTACAGAAAAATATGACTTTCCTCCATCCTGCCAGCCTGCCAGATAACATTTGTCAAATGACTGGGGACCAGAGCACAAGAGAAAGATAAAGATATTATCATCTTCCATTATTAAATCCTGATGGAGGATTTCTTAAATGCAGTCATTTCGGAGGAATGTGTTATTTTTTCCCTTGACATGTGAGATAGCGAAAAAGTAGGACTTTCTCCTCCAAGTTTAGATTGTGGTTTGTCACTGATTAGAGGAACCAGAACTTCTCTGCACTCAGTGGCTCTGAGCCATCTTCATGAAGCTGGTGCAGTAAACACACTCTGACAGTAGGAATTAATGTTATAATCGTATCAGAACTGTGAACCATAACTTGTTGATGAAGTTGTGAGGAGTGCACTTACCAGATATAGAATGTATGTAGAGCATTTGATGCATTAAATGTCAGATCCCCACAGCCTACATTCCAGAAATAAAAAAGGATAATTAATTTCCATACATCTTGGCACACTCCATTAGAACAGTGACAGCAGAAGCAAATGCTGTTACAAGTGGTTGCTGAAAAACTCTATTGAATATGGGGAATAAGAACTGCAATTCAGGGTCAGTCTGAAAGTTCATCTCACTCAGTATCTTCTCTCCATAACGGCTAGTGGCAGAGGTTTAAGCAAAACTTATGAGAAGTGAGGGAGCACAGGGTGATATTTTCCCTGATCTTGTCCTATCTTCTAGCATTCTGTGGATCACAGACTTCATGTATTTTCATCATGTGTTTAAGAGCCCTTGTTAAACTTATTTTTTATTTGTCTAACCATTTTATTTTTAACGCAGTTTTATTTTTGGTGTCAGCAATGTCTTAGATCAGTGAGTTTCACAGCTTACGTATACATGTGTGAAAGAGCAGTTCCTCGTGTCTCTTTTTAAACCTGCCACCTGATAATTTCCCCAGTTTTCTCCTACTTCTTTCATTGCGATATGTTATGAAATTGAGTAACAGACCCTTGTTCGCCTTCTCCAAACTGCTCATTAAGACCCTGAGCTAGTTTATTTCCAAGTTGAAAAGCTCTACTCCATATATTTTGTTCCCTCCTCTGGCTTATCGTAGCACAGCCTTTCAGTACTTTGTCTAATAAGCAAGGAATAGCTGAATTTCAAACCTATTTCTTCCCACAACTGCTTGCCTTCTCATGGCTAGCAGCCATTCCCATTCACACCAGCACTTCCCTTCCTACAACCCACACCCTGTGATGGTTGTCTTCATTCTCCCTGGCACCACATCTGCCTTTCAGGACAAGACATTTCACTTGGGAACTCCTTATCCTTCACTTGAGTTCTTTTGAAGTAGAGGAGGTTTTCCTCTGGCTCAGAGACTCCTGGAACCTCTTTCTCGAATGGAAGCAAACCTAGATCAGTATTTGATAAGCAAGGCACTTGTTCTGCTTTCTGATTTCAGCCTCTGGAGAAGGGGTGAAGTCTGTCAGCACAGCTATGCTAACCTGCCTGTGGGGAGACCTCCTCTTTCACAGAGCAGAGGCAGGAATGCCAACAAGTCATGCAAATGTTGGTAAGACACAGTGAGGATCTAAACACCTAGAAATCTGCCTGCCTCAGGAAATTCCTGAACCATGTATTGTGCATGGGAAAGCCCTCAGGGCAAGTCTTGTGGCCAGTCCCTATAGTCGTCTGTAGGTGATGGCTTTTGGCTAGTTTTGAGATAAAGTACTAGGCTAAATGGACTTTTGATCTGACCTACTGCAGCTGCATTTACTCTTAAGACATGAATAGATCAGCTGAATCTTTTTGAGCAGAAGATAGGCCACTTGCACTGGGGTGAATACAGCCCTGCTCTGATTACAGACGGGGAGTAGGGTTAGGGAGGGAAGGTGAGTGCTGAGGGCTTTCCCTCCTCTAGCAAAACTGTGTTAGCACCGCAAAACCCTTGTCTGTGTATAAGATGTGCCCTGCTGAGAGGTTCACTGAGGTGGTTTTCGGCCTTCAGTGGTCCCCAGCCTGCTCCAAGCACTACTCGGATGCCTCCCTTTAAGGCCTGAGCAGTTTCTTCTGTTGTATTTGTGGATCACCTAAAGGAGAGGGAGACGGGCTGAACCTCAGTGTGGTGCTGCAGGACTCACTGGTAATGTGTTCCTGAAAAGTCTTGTCCCTGCTTCCCTTCTTACTGGTAAAGGTATATGAGCCCGTTTGAGCTGGAAAACCTGAAGAACTCATACTAAGCTGCATGAAATCTCTTTTTTTGTGATGTCATCAGTTTCTAAACCTTCTATTCTTAAAGAAAATGGCAATGCCCAAAATATGGTTAACCATTCTTCCAGTACTTTTTTGAAGGTAGATTTTATCTATCAAATTCAGGAACATAGAAACACTCCTTGGCTCTTATAATAAATACCTCTGACACCTTTCTAAGTGTTTCTCTCACTGTAGCCCTTGCGATTTGAAGAAGTTTGACAAATAGCCTCTGTGTCTCCGGCCCATTCAAGTGATACTAGAGCATGGCATTCATGCATCTTTCACAGACACAATTAAAAGATAAAGCCATAGTTTGATCTTCCTATTCCAGGTTTTGGGTTGTGGCACTGACTGAGTGGTAGCAGGAACAGTTCTACTGCATGAGGATAGTTAAATAAATGTCTCATTTGAATGGAACGGCAATAAAGAGTTCTGTGATGAAGACTCCTCACATATATCAACACTGAAACAGTATTACGAGGGTAAAGCATTAAAGAAATGAACAAGGATAAAATCTACGCTTACACACTGAACACAGCATGCATTGAAAAGAAAAGCTAGAAAAAGTGATTAGTATTTCGGGGTCATACTTCTCTGTTCTGCAAGGGTTAATTACTAGTGACAAAATTAGCAGTTGCTGTTGTCAGAATTATTGTACTTGGAAAGGTGATGGGAGCAAGGGATAGAGAGGCAGCAGGGGAAGAGTGCATAGTTACACTGGAGTTAGACTCTTTATACAACTATTAGTATGTCAGTAAGTAATCAAACCTCTGAATTGGGTCCTGATCTCTGAAGGCTTTTGAAGCTGTGTACGTTTCTGTGGGTGAGCAATCTACCTGAGGTTGTGTTATGATGTAAATTACCTCTACAGATAGTGCTCCTCTGTGCACATTACAGCTTGAACATATTTAACCTTGGAGGAACGTTCCACAGCATAAGAGATACCAAAGCCTGCAGCGTGCACCTTGTCAGGGATTTTCCTTGATGGCTGCTGATGGAGGCCTTTGTCCTGGTGTTAAAAAACATTGTCTGTCTTTTCATCGCAGCTCTGTGGTACAGATTTGAAAGCCATCAAGAGAACAGAATGGGAACTTTGCTAGATTCTGTCCTGATAACACACTTGGCTAAGAAAAGTTAAATTAATCTGCTTAAATGTTCCCAGTTGATTTCTATGTTATGTAGGAACCTTGTTCGCTTACAGAAGTTGCAACAGCACCTTGCTTTTCTTGACCTTCAGACTCTGTTTTGGAAAGCTACAATAATTTACCCTTCCAGATGTCGGTGTTTAGCTTTGGGTTTTTTTAAGCTTGTAAGTAGCTTGTTCCTGAACTATAGACACATTTGTGGCACTAGAGAAAATTGTTTGTATGTATTATTATGAACTCCTCCTCAGACTGGTTGTCAAAGGTGTTTCTTGCCTGCTTAGAGAGTAGACACAGCTATGCCATTCTTTTCTGTTTCAGGACAAATGAACTGGTATTGGAAATGACATTTTCTTTGTGTTCTGTTACATCCCCTTTTGCTTATGTACATGGCACCGTTGGAGTTGCTAAGGTCTCTTTTGTGCCAAGAATGAACACACAGAGTGGCGAATCTTGGTGTAATGTGACTGGTGTTAGTACAGTTGTGCTGCAAATGAATATGATCCATTATATTTCTTTCCATAAGCGATGGAGCAAGAGCTTACTCCAGACATGTGCTTAGTAGATGGAGCAAACACATCTACTGTGATCAGCTGTGGCTGCGTGTTGCTTTTGCTCTGATGAGAAGGGACAGTGCTCACCCGAGGCACGCAAGGCTCTGCACTGTGCAGAATTGATCACACAGTGCTCATGGTGTAAGTCTCCATAGTATTCACCTGAATCCAGGATTATTTGCCATTTGCATCTTTCTAGCTCATAGAAGGTGCCTTGCAGCCGCTCCTGTGCAGGGGACTGTTGCCAGGAGGAAGCCATACAGCTTGATTTCTTCTTAAAAGAACTATTGTGCACGCTTACCTTGGTAGTAGCTCATGCCAATACTGGATTTGAGTAGTGGATTAGGGGGCAAAGGGCATGTAAAGACTCTCTGTCTAAAGCCTTCTCAGCAGATGATTGATGAAGTATGAGAAACTGGTTGGAAAGCCTGTAAACTGGCTTTTTCTTCTAGTCCTTGCCTACACCTCTCTGCTGCCAGCAGTATTTTCATGGCTTTCTTACTGAAAGATCAGGTATTCAAGACCTGCAGTCTTTAGGTTTTCAGAAACATTTGGCAGAAAGATGAACTCCTGTAAGGTGCAGCTATGGGACAGACTTAACCACCAGGAAAGCAGCAGTGGACTGCCTCAGGATTTTCCTTTTTTAAAAAAAATGTTTTTCCTCTTCCCAGCACACTTCTGCAATGGCCTTCTATGTCTAAGCTGTCCCAAGTTAAATTTTGGCTGATGTTTATCTAACACCCATATGGGACATTGGCACAAGGCAATTTCTCTCTCCAGGGAGCTGAAAAACTCAGAGCCTCCCTTCTGTCTTCTGGCTATCAAGGGCAACTGCCCTTCATCCAGGTCCTCAGCTGTGTTTATAGGTGGATGGTATCATACTACTCCTTGTTTACACGTGGATAAAAATTTCTGAACACATAAGTTTTTTGGTCTGAAAGAGTCGATATGTCTGGACTGATATTAAAACATGTCTAATGATTTATGGCACAGGTATCTGCACAAAAATATTGAGCATCTATACTCTGAAAACTATCGTTAAGATGTTTCAAGCAAAGAACAGCTGTACTCCAAATTATGAGACTCCATGAAAAATGGATGCCTGGGCTGGACTCTGTGTGGGAGGAAACGTTGACATTTCTGGAAGGTTTGAGGAGTGACAGCAAACACTGGCTCTCCCTCCAGAGCAAGCCACTTTCACTGATCAGGATCCTGATTCCTCTAGCCACAAGCTGGGCCCTGTATCAGAAGTACTCCAGGACTTCTTCTTGTGAGAGCCGCATTACAAGTGACATAGCACTAGACTGCTGCTGGACCCTTCTAAAAGCAGGGATAGCAGCCAACTGGCAGAAGACCTTGGGTTTTTTGCTCTCCCCACTGTATATGACATATGTTTGCATTTACATTTGCCTTTGGACACAGAGTTTGTTCATCCATTCAGCAAACGTAAATCATTCCTCTGTTGTAGGTAGCCCTTCTCCAAACTATTCTCCCTGTTTTCTGGAAAAGTGGATGGCTGGCTGAGCTTGTGGAGATCCAGGTATCCCGTTAGCAATGGTTCCTACCTTGGAGTACTCACCTTGTCAGCATTGGTGCTCTTCATGTTTTGTTTCACATGTATGATCTATGTGATCAACTGTACAGCTTCACTTCTCTGTTACAAGGATTTTTACTAATTAACTCATTTATAGTCTAACTAGTCCCCAGCCTACAGTGAAGACATTTCACCATTAGAATATTTTTAAAGCACTTTTCAATTATTAGGGATATTTAACTTTATTTGAACAGCTGTAGAACTATCATGACTGGGGTTCAAAAGCGTACATTTGGCATAAAGTTGGCCTTCCTTTAATTGCAAATTAGTGTAAATCTAGCCCTCATAAAGCCACAGAAGCAAGAAGATGTCAAAGACTATTACACTGTGGAGTGTTAGGTTGGTGCATGAAACATGGGGTAAAGACTCATCTCAATTATAGGAGTGTAATAGACAGCTTGTGTTTTTTTTAAATGACTGGGAGGGGAGTCAAGGATGGCAATACCCTATTCCCTATCTTCCTATAGCATGGTCCAAATATCTTGCCCCACTGGTGGAAAATACATATGCTTGTTGGCTCTGGCTCAAACAGCCTAAAGAACAAAGCCGTATAGCGACTTCAAAAGTAAATGAGACTGGGAGTGGGCGTAAATACAGAGAAACAAGTGAATTTGTGTCTGCATTTATGTGTATCCCATGTCCGCTTTGTATTACCGTTGCCCTAAAATAAATAGCACTCTGCTTTGCAAAAGTGAGCAGAGCTACCTAGCTGTGTCATTATTTTTTTCTGGAAATACTACGACAGAGTACTGAGCTTAAATCAGACCAGCTAGATGTTTACCACCTTTAAAACCTGGTGAAGGTGAGATGGATGGAAAAGGGTGAGAGCTGGAGGCCATGCTAGTGTTAAAAATGTAATTAAGTTATAGATGTGGCAGACATTTCAGAGGTTCTTTTTTATTTCACTGATTTGACAAAGCTGAGTATTTGGCCTTTCAGAACACACTTTTTTCTAAACAAAGCTTGGGAAAATTCAGAGTTACAGAAGAGAGCATCCTTTTTCCTTATTAAATATGGTATTTGTTTTAACATTTTTGTAAAAGCTTGAGAATTTTCCAGGCTCTCCCACAACTGGCTGAAGGTGGCAAACTGTTTATGTGAAGAATGAATGTCCTACTTTTGTCCACGTGATGTGGAAACTTAATTGAAAAATTGCAAGTCTGAGTACCTCTAATACTGACCTTCATAATCAGCTTGCAGGTCTCTGTGTTAACTTGCCTGACTAAAGTGACTTTTTCAAGTGTTTAAATGTAGACCTACTTGAAATTTTTTAAAAACTCTTCCCCTAGAAGTCATATTTCAGAACAAGATGGAAATTTCTCAGGACTGAAACTTTCCCCAGTTTTTTATTAAACTTCCTTAAAATTTGAAAATTTCCACAAAAACATTCTTACTGCATTCTATTTCAAAAGTTCTTCGAATTTTTGTAAGATTTATTTGCATGTCAGCTTTACGTCAAAGGCTGCAGTAAAACATCTCAGAAGCCATGGTTCTGTGCATCAGTCAGCAGCTCTTGTTTTGGGGGAGAACAGGGAGTTTCCCCACCTGGGGGTAAGATTTTTCCTTCTTTAGATCCATGAAGCACATTAAAGACTCCTGTTATCTTTCCCTGAAAAGTGTGTGTGTGTGTGTGTGAGACACAAAGGCCAATTGAATGTCAGAGACTGGATCAGGTTGTGTTAGTTTTAGCCTTCTGATGTGAAGTCAGAAAATTGCATCCCTAAAGGGCAGAAGGATGAGAAGGGAGGAAGGTGTCGGCTGTGCCAGAGGCAAGCATGTGGCTGTTCCCCACCTGCCACAGGTGCCGCTCGGTGCCTCCATGAGAGAAGAGCTCTTCCACCCCTTCCTTCATCTGGTTGCCTCAGCCCCCACATTGGGACAAGGTGTGATCAGAATGCTGTAAAACCCCAGAGTCAAAGGAAAACGGTGATTGAAGAACACTTAATACTTCTAAACTAATCTCACTATCATATTGTTAACCTGGTAAAAAACTGAGTTTGGAAAAGATCCTGGAGATTTTAATTGCTTGAAGCAATCACCTTGGTTATTAAGTCAATGGGGAGGATTCACTTAGGGGAAGCGTACAGCAATGCAGTGATTGCAACCCATCGCTGGTAGCTGTGAAACATTTCTTGTGTGTAAAACGTTTGTTACTTTCCTTCAGGTGCTACTACCAAAGTCGTCACCATAAGCTCTGCGGACTCAGGTTGATCCTTCTAACACATTACTGCTTGTCATAAAGAAGTGCGTAGGAGGGCCAATAAACTCACAACATGATACAGCATATGCCCTTTGGCACTATAAATCATAGAAATATACATAGATTATATAGAATATAGATTAGTGCTATAAATAGGAGGGAGGGAAATTAGCAACTGATTAATGAACTGTCAGTGTACCTGTCAATAAGAGAAACAAGACCCAGGTGTCTACATTCACTAGATGATTCAATTTCTGAAAGTATGAGCAAATTTGCCAATATCTGTGTGAGTAAGATGGGGTCTGGTCTGCTATGTCACAGAGCTTGTAAGTCTGTAGAGCACATTCAGAGCAAAATCTCCCTGAGAGACTCGACAAGCAGGAGAAGACATTTCAAGGACTGCCTTAGACAGTGGACAACACTAGATGTATAATTTGAGCAGTACGACATAAGCCATGAAAACAGATGGATAAATATGTTTACAGAGAGACATTCTAAATTTATCATTTTTTAAGTGGCTGCCACTTGGCAAGCCATTGATCTCTATTCTTCTTTTGTGAGAAGCATAGAATCTCATCTCAGTTTTCACTTGCTGTAAACTGGAGTTGTTCTGTGAAAGCCAGAGGGTCTCAAGCAATTCGCAACAACTGTGGATCTGTTTTTCAAAAGTAGACAAGCTCACAGTACCTTGCAGGGAAAGAATAAAACCTGTCAGCAATCTCCACCTCTTTATGAAAGGGCTGTGTGGTTGTGGAACACACTGGAGTGCCGGCAACTTTGTCCTGCATCTGCTTTGGCTAGTCTGGATGTGAGGCAGCTGAAGTGTTCCAGCTTCTTGACTTTTACAAAGCCCCAGGCATTTTACAAGGAACTTCTCAGTGTATGTGATTATCCCAAGGCAATAGCACAACCAGCTGAGCCCTGCCCTGTGCGGTCTCTCTGAACCTGTGTACCAGACTTACCTCACCTGGAAGTCAGTCTGGCAATAATGGCAATTTATTTTTAGAAAACAAAGTGCATGTTCCGGGCAGCAGTCCTGCTATCCTCAGGAGTTCGCCTCCTATTTAATGTGAATAGTCCCAGCTAGAGAACCCTTGCTTAGAAAAGCCCCTGTCTGCAGGCATCTTGACGTACACAGACAACTTTTTGTTGCCTTTTTAGAGCAAGCGTATTATAAAATGCAATGTGCATGAGAAAGGGAGAGAGATGAAAGGAGAATTGTAAAGAAGGAGGAGGTCCCCAAAGCCCCCGTGGTGACGTAAGGGGGAATTTACAACGTCATGTTGAACCTACTTAAAAATGTGCTGATGTAGAGAGCATGATGGGAACTCTTGGAGCCAGCTGGGAATTGAGTCACTTGTCCCTGCCTGCTGCTGCCTCCGCCTGTGACTAATATTTGCGGCTCACCTTTTTCTTCTTTAAGCAGCTGATGCGACTCATGCTGACTCAACTCCAGGGGATGGAAATGTAAGCCAGATTGAAGCCAGAGGTGATCTTGTTTCCATGCATGGGGTTTTGTTTTTCATTGTTTGATTAGGATCACAGCCACATCAAAAGCATCAGAGAAAAAAGCATGCATGGTTTTTGCCCTTCATGAAAGGCCTTCGGGAATTTTACCTCCACCTGTGGCATGGGGGAGGTGGTAAAGTTTACAATTAGACCAGCCAATTCATTTCTCTCCCCCTCAGCTCCCCCCCCCTTCCCACACTTGTCTGAGCTTTTTTTGTGGGGAAAAGATAGGGGAAGGTGACTGCGACATATGAAAGTGGTGTTAGTTATGTCAGCCGCTGTTGGAAATGGAACTGAGGAATCCGCCTACTAAGAAATACAGCCAGAAAATAATCCATCCCAAAGAGTTACTGCAGTCTCTGCATAGGGCACCTGAAGAAGCTTTTGAAGGGCGACTTCTTTCTTATTACAGTAATATTTTTCAGGTTCACAAGGTGAGCACTGTATATGGGATGCAGCTGGCTACAGTGATTAATAGCTCTTTCTGCTAAGAGTTCCTCTGCAGATCCTCTGGCATTTCATGTATTCAGCATAGCTTATTTCCACTTAACTGCAGTCTCTCTTGGTGGCTCGACATCCGTTTGGGCCCTTATAAAGTATATCTGCATGCTAGTTAATCTCTGCTGTTGTCAAGGGGTCCGCCTATGCAGCATGCTGCTTCTTCCTCTTCCCTTGCCCCGGGCTTAAGATGATATCTTCTTACTAACAGAGGCTAGCTAATCAGCCTACAAAATCTGCTGTAAAACATTGAAAGCCAATTCCTCTGCAGAACTTGTTTGTTTTCATCTTAAAATGGAAGTAGCATTTGCCTGTTTGATGCCATGCTCCTTAGGTTCCTTAAAGAGATATCTTTCCCTCCTAGAGATATCTAACATGTTTTCATGTGGCAGTGATGTTGCATGTTATAACACAGTAGTATCCTAAATGCGATCCATTGAACAGTGACATCAGTTTGAAAGAGGAGACACACAAGCAAGTGCAAGAACCCGCTCTGGAGGCAGAGCCTGTTGCCGAGCAAGAGAAGGGGGGAGTTTCTCTATGGTGTGAGGAATCTGTGGCACTGGCTGCTACAAACTTGCAGAAATTTATAGGGGAGGCTTTCAAGGCACAAAGGATGTGCTTTGTCTGTTTTCTCTCTCGCAAATGCTCCTTCTGTAGTGCTTTCTGTCCCTGCTGCTCTGATTGCAGTTCAAGGTGTGAGCACTGAGGAGGAGAGGGGCTCATTAGGACATCAGCGGCATCGAGATGCCTTTTGAAGAAGAAACAGTTGTTGAAACAACAGGCCCAGGAAGATATCTTGTCATTGATAAAGAGGGCTATCCTCTCTGGTGGTAGACGGTGGAGACAGCAGCTTGGGCATCAGGCATCTCCTGGTAGCTACAAAGAGTCTCTGTATCACCATAGTTGTCAAGAGGTGACTGAAACGCTCAGTCCTCCTTTGTATTCACACGTCTCTGTCTCCTCCCGGTCATGGTTTTTTGCTTGCTTGGTGGCACAAGCAGAGTGACAGAAAACCAGAGCTACAGGTTGCCTTCCCTTCCTGTGTGCAGCTTTGCCACCCCGTTGCGTGGGCCCTATTTCCCGTCATCCTTCCTCTCTGAGAGTCCATGCTGCCTGCTCTGCAGCTGCTGAAGTATGTGCCGAATGTTGCTGTTTGCCATTTTTTGCCAGTTTTGCCAGTATTATTTCAAGAGATGCTCACACTTTCCCATGCTGAGCTCTCTGTTAATTTGAGTTTCACCCCAATTTCACTACTTACCCACTCACGCTGTGTTTTTCTTCTAAGTTGCTCTCCTCCATGTCAAAACTCTCTCTGGATTGCTCCAGGCTAACTGCTGTGTCTTGCTCTCCTTAGGCCATCTCTCTGACCCAGCACACGACTTTGGCTGGTGAGAAATCTGTCTTCTCCCAGACCCATGCCATCCAGTGTGTCCTGTGCATTCAAACCTCAGCTGAAACATGTTTCCCCACTTCTGCTTTCTAATTCACTACTTCTCCCCTGGTTTATTACTATTAGGGTGACTAATATATTGCATCTGTTTCAATGTGTTGATGCAGGTAGCAATCTTGGTGAAAGTAGTGTTTCTGTGTGTGAACAATGGTCGTATTTAACTGTATAAAGCAGGTTCAAATAGATTCTTCAAAAGCATGCGATGAAGAGATAATTAATATGGTGCGAAATTGCCTTTGGTGCTATTAAGATTAGGAAGGAAACTGTAGTCTCTGCTACCTCTCTTGCTTTAGCTTTTGACCCTTTGTATGCCCTTGAGGATATCATCTGGACACCTTCTGGCAGTGCAGCCCAGTCTCCATTTAGAGGTGATTTCTAAGCTGGCACTGCCTGAAAAGTCTGAGCTTGTGCTTTCATTGCCTTTGATTCAGATACCAGATTGAGTTAACTGTAAATAGTAATGCGCCCAGATGTGTAGCGGACTTGCCTTTTTTTTCATTTACTTGCATCTCTGCTGTCTTCCCAGCCTGACGCTATGGGTGATTCAAGTGAAAGTGAGCAACACACATGCAGTGAACATGGTGGCTCTTTGGAGCTGGGTGAACCTGTATTCCAGGAGCATTAGTACTTGCTTGACACAGGCTTGATTTACTAGGGTACAGCTCTGAACTCGTGCAGGCTTATTTGTTGTGGTTTTGATGATATTTTGGACATCTGTCTTTGAAATGATCTTTGCTACCACGTTTGCTCTAGCACATCTCTTCTGCACAAACGCAGCAGACATGCTGCTGTGTTGGATATTTGTGTGGCAGGGGAGCCAGAGCAAGGTAAGGCAAAGCTGTTGTGTCTGAGAAAACTTACGGCAGAGTAGGGAAGTCCCTCTGTCTCCTTCAGATCCCACTTCTCCTCAAAGGGATTTCTCCTCCCACTTCTTTCACTTCTGTACAGAGAAGGCTGAGAGTGAACCAGGCAAAAATGAAATGTATTTGCAAATACTTGGCAGACTTTGAAATCAGAGTGTGCCTGTTCTGTGTGCGTGCACCTTTTCAGAGGTCTTTGCTGTGCAAAGCGGAGTAATCACTCATGCGAACCAGGGTGGCAGTTTCAGCCCAATGGGTGGAATTCACATAGCTGTCAAACAGAACGAGTCTGGAGCACAAGCAAATGGGATTTCAGAAAGTGAAATCTGGAAGCAAACACCACTACGTGCTTCAGGCTTTAAATTATGAATCATGAATGTCAAACACTTGAAGGTATCACCATAACATGCCATTTGCCACAAAACAAACAACTCACTGAACGCATTTAAAGAGGTCTCGTTCTTGTTTCCACGCTTGGCTTCCAGGCAGATGCAGAAGAACTTGTGTAAGGAAGGGCTCCTTTCCTACAGGACAGAGACATGAAACGGCTAACACCAAACGCATATGTTGTTCCAGAGGTGCTCTATAGCGAAACCACAGGTGTTCTCCACAGTCATCCCCTGAGAGTGTGTTTACTCTCCCGGTGTAACTGAGACCCAGATAAAGAAAGGTATATTAAGGTGAAAAGGAGCCCCATTGTGCTGGCATACAGCAGAGCAGCTTCGTGCGTGTTGGCTGCTGTGGCACAGAACGAGGATGGGAGGAGCAGAAACAGGTCCCAGCATACCTGTGCCTGCACACCTCCCTGGAATCTCGTACCATAAAGGCCCCAGGGCTTCCATGCACTAGGCATGGCTTGCAGTGTCAGCTATGCGTATGTTTTGCGGTGTAGCTATTCTGTGACAAGGTTAAGCCTTCTCCAGCTGGCTCCCTCCAGCTTACCGCAAAGCAAGGCTTCGTCACATCCAGAACCCTGGTTAATAATGTTAAAAATAACAGGATTGGCAAGCACTTGACTGGGTTAGCTCATAGGTAGCAAAGATTGATCTGCAGGATCCTGCTGGAGCCTCCCAAGAGCTTCTGCTTATGGGGTTCTGCTTATGGTTCTGCTTTTTTCGACACAGTCTCCCATGATATCCTCCTGGGGAAGCTGAGGAAGTGTGGGCTGGATGAGTGGTCGGTGAAGTGGATAGAGAACTGGCTGAATGGCAGAACTCAGAGGGTTGTCAT
>Ga0065711_1003794_pt1 | contig 26317 bp, 15 predicted proteins | sample Hoacrofraction12_FD_59098 | JGI IMG/M metagenome (GOLD analysis project Ga0065711, IMG submission 59098) | Hoatzin crop microbial communities from Cojedes, Venezuela - Epithelial fraction 12 v2 (version 2) | ecosystem: Host-associated > Birds > Digestive system > Esophagus > Crop | place... | reverse complement strand
AAAAAAAAAAAAAGTTAAAAAAAACCATTAAGTGATCATTTTCCTTACTGATGAGACACCTTTCTGGAGCAACAGGAATTGGAAAACCAGACAGATGTGGTGTGAGATCTGGGCTGCTACACAAACTACCTGGCACTGGATGCCTGAATTCTGTGCACCTCTAATGCCATTTTCTTTCTTTTCATGTATTTTTACCTGTAAACTTTTGTAGGATTGTCTCCTGTCATGTGTTTACATGCAGTACCTTGCACATAGTTTTGGCTAGCAGCTCTAGCCACGGTGCTAATGAAGATGGATAATCATGTATTACTTTCCTCACATGTGGCTAAGTGTCAGTTCGTGTATCTTTGAGATGTTAAAGTAGATTTCTGATGAGCATGAGTTAATTTCCTTTCTTGTGCTCTATGTGTTGGAGCTTTTATGTGTTTGGCAGTCACACAATCTTACTCATTTACCAAAATATGACACGTGACAGGCATTGTTTAAGAATTTTCATTTAGATCTGGTTCATCACAGAATTCCCTCTGCCCCCATAAAGATGCTACCATCTGTTGCAACAGTCATGTAAAACTGCTATATATTACTAGATGCAGCCTTTATGTCTAGAAACATGCATGTTTCCTCTTCCTAGAAAGCAGAATTCACAGCTTACATTGCTGAGTGCCATTTTTTTACAGATGTTTTTGCTGTTGAACAGTTTATTTCTTTTTTCTGTATCTTAAGGGAAGGATGTACAATGAATCAAAAGCATCGCAGAAGTCAAGACATGCCGAAGTGCCACCAAGCAGTGACTCCCACAGTGATGGGAATGGCTTCTGTTGTGGTGAGTTGGAAAGAAATGCCTCTGCTGGTGTAACGCTGGAATGGGCTGCAGCAGGAAAGTCACATACAGAAAGGAGTAAGTCAGCGGGTAAGCATCTCAGTGTCTCATTAATCTATCCAGAAACTCTGTGGTTTTCCAGTCTGCAGTGCACAGGAGCACTTCAGCAGGTTATCGCTGGAACACTCTGCCTGCTGAACAAAGTAGGGAAGAAGTCGAGAGTGAGGAACAGAGAGAGGGAGTTATTGATTTGGGACTGGAGCAGTAAAAATGGAGCCAGGCATCTGACTTAAAGTTTTTTTGCCTTGTTTGCAGAAATATGTAACCTGAGGTATGAGATTTTTAACATATTTGGCAATTGTTTGTGCAGAAATAATGAGACGTTTCTTCGTCCTCTCTTGGCTTCTTCCAGTTTTAAACAACTATTCCCATCTTGACCAAATTAATTCTAGACACAAACGCTGCTGTATTTGGCACTTCCCTCTTGTTACATCCCATCTATGGTTAAGTACACCCTGATAATTGAGTGCCTTTGTGGGCACAATTTGCAGAAGCAGCTGCGTCACCTCCCCACTTGAAATTAGGTACTTTAAATAATCTTTAGTTTGGTGAGAAGTAAAGAATACTTGGCTCCTTTGGATAATAAAGTTAGGCTCTGATTTTTAGATTTTTTTTTTTTTGAAGGCAGTACTAGTCCAATATCTTTCTGTGTTAATTTCAATGGGAAATCATAAGGTACCTAACACTTGCAAACCAACCTTGTTGATGCCTGCTCTATGCATGGCCTTTTGGTTTGCATGTCAATGACTGTGCCCATAAGTTCACATGCAACCCTTCGTAAGCTTGATGCAAGCCAGAAAACCCTAGTCTTATGTCAGATCTTCCTGAAGGATGCCTGCCTTGAGTCATCATAAGAGTCTTGCTGTGACAGCAGTGTAAGCCGGGAACGTTAATGTTCAAAAAAATGGCCCTACTAAGACTCCTTCATTCAACTGCCACAGCCATTAGCTACTTTTCAAAAAAGAGTGTTTTCAGCTCAGGATTTTCATAAGTCACGGTCTTGGCACCAAATATCTTGTGGTAAATTTCATTTCATAGATTGGACTGCACCCAACATTGTGATTATATCTAAAGTATCTGACACATCCTATTTTACAGTGCAGAGCATATTGTAGTGCATATATGTGAAGTAACAGCAGGCCAGCTTTGCTCTTAAGTGATGTAAACTAATTTCCTGGAAAGGTAGCTGTAAATTTTCTCAGAACTTTAGGCAGTAGAATATTAAAATGTATCACTTCCGGACATGCAGGCTTATATTTACATTTTTGTTTCAACTCCTTCCTGCTAAATTGTAAGTCTAAATTAGGATTTCTTTCTAAGAAAGAATCTTAACCAGTACTGAAAATGAAAAAAACATCCAACTCCTTTTTTAAAATTATCTGATCAGTTTGGAGCCCCCGTTTAATGAAGAAGTCCCTAGCACAGGATTTAAAATCAGTAAAACTTAATGGGGTATTTTTTCCCATATTTTTGCTCCTAGGACAATTCCTATAAAAAATGCAAACGGGTTGTTAATAGTACACATCTTGCTTTCCCTCATATAGACAGCTGAAGGAGAAATGCCTTTTTCCTTTCAGTGTGGGCAGGTCAATCCTGAAACACCTACATGAGAGCGTAGCAAACCATTGCAGCTTTTCCCCAGATCCAGTCCCCTCCTGCATTCTTCCTGCTGCATATTTCCTACACTCACCTCAGGGGAATGCAGGGCAGTTGAAAATCCTGCCTTTTACTCTTCACTCTTGTAGTAATCATAAAACTGGGTCAGGAGCTGAATTTGGTGATGAGCAATGACCAGCTTAGTGACAGAATATTAAAAAATGGAGGAAAAATATTTAAAGGTCTGTGATCTGAGAAAAATTCAGAACAAATAGACATTTACTAGGTCATGAATAAATGTCAGGTACTCGAAGTTACAGGTAGCTTGCTAGACTTGAAGAAGCAAATACCTTTAACCTGCCATTAAAGAAAGGATAGACATAAAAGCTATTGCTTTCTCACATAGTGATCTTGATCCTGTGCTGAAATTTTGAGCTTCCAGTCTAGAACCCTCACTCCCCCAAACTCTGTATGCAACAGCATAAGTCTTACTTTCTAACCTTGTGGATCCTGGTTTTGGCAGTCTTGTTTGCAGGTCTAGCTCTGTTCTTCCAGATCTTGCAAGTGTCAGCTGCAAGGCACAAATCTGGAGTTCTGTTTACTTTGTTTGATCTCAAAACCAACATTATCTCTGTAAGGCAGCATCTTTTAAAATGACTAACAGGTAAATAATTCACTTTTCTCACTTTCTGCTTTTACACATAGAATCCAGATTATTTGTATGCAAACTAGGTTAGGCCTGTTTCTGCAAAGCAGTCCAGAAGCTAAAAAAATAAGAGCACTTATATGGGATTATATATTTCAGATTCTTCATGTGCTTAAGGTTTTTACTGTAGCACGGGACTTAAGGATTCCCAAGGAAAACTTCTGACAAGTATTTTGGGGGTAATCTGGTTTATCCACATCACAGTGAGTACTTCTAGCATGTAATCCAGAATTATTATTCAATGTGTACCTGTGCAGTCAAAACTGAATCTTTCTAGATTTCATTTAGGAACTGTTCTTGTGCATGTGATGGCATTGCTTCAATAAAATGTAAGTACCTAAATTGTATCGCATGAATGTTAAGCATGTCTCCCGGGATTATCAAAAGTGACTTCTGATTTTAGGTGCCTGTTTTGAAATACAGTCTATGGTAAAGAGCTTGGTTTTAAGCTTTCTTTCCAGTGTCCCAAACTCTAGTTATGAATACTTGTTTTACTTTATCACTCCAGAAAGGAAGCCTTGCTTCTGGGCCCCTGTACGCATTCTATTAGTGAACACATTACCCTGTCATTGTTTCAACCTCAGATTAGGTTCTTCAAGCCAGCATTCTGAAGAGCAAAGTCGAATTCCTCATATTGTGGCAGGCTCCAAAACAATGCCAGCTCTGCACTTCAGTCATGTAGTTACAGTGTGAACTATGGCAAAGTCCAGAAAAATCTGCTGATCTGTCCTGTATGGATACTGTATGCTTACGGCTTCACCCTAAACATCTTCCATTCTCTCCAGCTCTGTAGCCAGCAAGTTTTAAACTGTCCATCAGAAACAATTACTCAAAAAAAAAAAAAAAAAAAAATCACGTCTGTTTGCAAAGGCCATCTCCTAGCAAGGAGGGAGGTAAAACTTCTGCTTTCTGACTGCCAGCATTTCCAGGTTTTAGCTCAGTCTTTTTTCATAAAGCTAACCTTCACTGCTGTCTAATAAAACGAAATAGGAGTGAAAGGTTCAAATATTAGACTTTCCTGTGGAGCTGGTTTCATGGTAGCCTGACAGCCAACATCAACAGTATGATAGTAAGGAGTTCATGTTTCTGTCTAGTCTGTGGTGGCCTGCTGAGATGGCATATGACTGGGAGTGAATAAAAACCCGAATGGGAAAACCGAACTTGGACCTTGTATAGACCGCCAGTTCAATGACTGAAGGGCATTTTTCTTTTCCTCTTCAGTATGTCAATGCAGGTATCATTTATATGTCTGTATAGGGGAAGAACGGGAAAGCACATCATGGCTCAAAAAAAGTGTATTTTAATTTGTTTAAATAGCTAGGGAAACCTCAGTCTTGGACCCTAAATTCAGTTCTTGGTCAGATTCAGGCTGTTGCCCTGAAATCCATAGGTGGTTGGGAGAACCGAGAACAGAAGTGCACACAGGCAGTGCATGCGAAGGAGCATCTTTTGTTGTTGTTAAGGTTGTTGATAGGTTGTGCATGTATGTGTTGAGGCAATAAAAAATCAGATTATTTTCTCTCTTAAAAGGCGTAGATTTCTTCCTTGGCAAAGCAAGCATATTGGATATATTGAAGCTGACAAAACTGAATGTGGCTTGGCTTTGCCATCTGGAGGAGAAGTAACTCAAATCAAGATTTCCAAATAGAGGGGAAAAAACAGGAAAAAAATCTTTGTAGCAGCATTCAGTTAGGAAGCTTCTATCAGGCCTTTTTGTCTGGCTGTTGCTGTTTTGTTTCTTTTTAAGTGAGACTAACTACATTTTCAGTTTTTTTGCTAAAAGTGGTATGTATTCTTCTGGGGAAGAAAGTGTCAGGACAAACACCTTCTGAAGATCAATGAGTCGGTGCAAGTATACCAACTTCTATAAGCATTTGACTCCAGTGCTTGAATTGTTTATAGCTATTGTCTTTTTCATAAGTAAGATTTGGCCTCATTGCATGTTCTGTGGGAACTCAAAAAGACCCCAAAACCATGCACATAGTGCATGAAAATAGTTGTGCCTGTCTTTTATCAACAGAACCTAATGCACAGGTTTTGTGAAAATGGTAGTCAAGAGGAGACCATTGTTCTTTCTTTTTGTTAGGTGCTAAATACAGAAGAAATGCAAAGGGATGCAAATTCATGGGCATCATTCTGTGGAGTCACTTGTGGAGTATGAGAAGCAGATCTGTAGAGTTGTTCCTGTTCATCAGCCTTCTCCCATACCAGTGATGAGCTAAATTAAGTGGATAGTGATTTCTCTTATCTATTATTCAGCTACGTAGACAAAACACAACTGTTCAAGAGAAAAGCAGACAGATAGCTCACTAGGCAGCACACCTCTTCTTCAGCCCATTCCTGAGCTTTTCCCCTAAGCAACTAAAAGCAAAAATCCGATTGTTAGATTTCTTTAGAGGTGAGCAGTAATTCAGCCATTTTCTTGATCATTTAGAAGAAAAAGCAGACTGCTGGTTCTAATTCTTGCAAGGAAGATAATTCAATTTTATTTATAAAACCAAGACCATGGTTTTCTAAACTCCCATTATAAACTATGCTGTAGTCAGGGCATACAGTGAAGGAGGGATGTAATCAGTAAATACTAAAGTGTGTTTAAAATTAGCAGTGTGCTCCTGAACCCAGTAAGAGAGTTTGTAAAATCTGGATCTACGTTAAGCAACCACACCATTTTCAGTTCAGCAATATCTTTTCCTGAAAAGAGGTTGTTCTTTTGCTCAGAGAAGAGGTTATAACTAAATCTGAAAGTAAAAATTAAAAAGGGACATTTATGTCTATGTAAAAAATAGGGCTGCAGAAGGATTTCAGTGTAGTGCTTCCCATGAAGCACACTCCTTATCAGTGAGATGCAGCCATATGCTGGAAGATAAGCAGAAGTATCACAACCACAGGAAAAACTGGCTCACCAGCTGTGCTGTCTGTGAATTTATCATTAAATGTGTAGTTCTGTGAGTACCGCAAGCCTAGTTTTCAGAGTTGTGTCTCGCTGATGACTGATTTTGGAGGCTAAGAAGATAATGCTTGAACTGAAGCTTTTTCATTGTATAGGGCATTTTTAGGACTTCTTTCCCTCTGAGACTGATGTTGCAGCTTTTCTTTTAGGACACTTGGACAGTCTTCTCCTTTACCTTACTGTCTATATTGCAAAATTTGCAAGAACCTGGGTATCTTGGAGATCCCCACCCATTTGCTAAATTTGGTTAAAATTGGGACAGCAAGACAAAAACTTAAGGAAGCATGCATGTGTACCCAGTGGTAAAAGAAGTCTTGTTTCTGTAATAAATTAGCAAAAAAATTCATTTGCACTTCTCAATCATTTAGCTTCCATTTAATCAATTTTCAAGAGGTCTTAGTAGACTGTATGTTGATTTCTAATAAGTAGTGGAGTTGAAGAACTTCAAAACTTAGCCCATAGTTAAAGATCTTCACTACCTTTATTCTTAGACAAAAACATATGCTGTCAAATCTGTTCAGTGAAAGAGTAAGACCAAGGATCTTTTTCCACTAACTTTAGACAGAAGGAAACAAATTGCTTGTCTCACTGGTGAGTTCTTACAATGCAGCAATCTTGGATCCACTCATGTTGAACACTTTGCTCCCCACCTCAGCCCACCCCCCCCCAAAAAGGACAATCGGGCAGAACAAACCCTCGCTTCTAATCCCTCTCATAATTGCCTCAACTCTATCCCCACTTTGTCCTTCTCCCTCCCTCCCTGTACATTAATTCCTCTGCAGCCATAAAACGTGAGCAGGACTGCCGCTTCCCTTTTGGAGTCACCTTTCCTCCTTACAGTGCAGGGTTTTCTGGTTTTTTCCAGAGCACTGAAGCCCGTGCCCACTGCTGAGCTAGATTTGCACAGGAGTTATGCAGGAGTTTTAGATGTCTGAGTGACCACTGCTAGCTAGCTTGAAGCTGCTTCTGCGTGCTGTGAGTCTGCCCTAATAATTGCGATTAAAAAGGAAAAAAAAATATATCTAGGAAACCATTTTGTGTGTCTGTGTTTTGTCCAAGTTTAATGCCCATCTAAGAGCCCACATGAATGTGAAATACAGTGGAAAAGAGGACCAGGACAAGGAATGAAGAATTCATGTTGGCAATGGTGTATGGAAAGAGATTAATAGGAATGCAATAACAGCCACCCTTAATGTGAGACAGAGACCTCTCCAATTCAAAATAATGAACAGAAGTGAGTTTCCCCCCTTACAAGATGTTGAAGGCAAAAATTGTTAACTTGGACAAATGCTGGAGCTCTGGGGCTTTGGACATATGTTTTGAAGTTTTCCAGTCACTGGGAGATATTGGAAAAATATTTTCCTAAATATTAATATTGTCCTTGTTGTAAAATATATTCCTAGACCAAGTATTCATTTTAGAGAACTCTAGCAAGTCTGTATTTTTATTAAAAAGCCAAACAAACAAAGAACTTTTTTCTATTAATGGCAGATGGTAGGCAAAATGTGGATGTGCAAGAGTAGGGGAGGCCCAGGCTGTAGTAGTTTCAGAAAAATATGCCTTGGGTTGTATTCTACCTGGCAGGAAAGCTACTTACTTTAAAAAGAGATTCTTTTAAATAAGAAGTGAAAGGTTGCTCCTCTTATCAGTAAGACCAGGAAGACCAAGGGTACTTCAATAAGAAGTCACACCAATCAGCAGAAGGTTTTCCAGGTGTGTTACCTTAGGCTTAATCTTTTTTGACTGTCCAAGGAGAAGTCTTCTTTCCTACCATACTTCTTTTCACCTGGTGCCTCTTTTCCTTTTGTTTCTTCTTGCTGCAACAACATCCTTTATTAATCTTTCTTCTAGGGTCCTGAAGACCTCCTATCCCTTTGATGTACTGACCCCTTGGTGAGGTCAGATACCTGCCTGGTAGCAATCCATTGTTTTCTAAGGAACTGCACTAGTTTATACTAATGGAGGATCTGTCCTTCTCCTATATCATTGTATTAAAAAATGTGAAAGATTTGGTACAGGTAGAGTGGAATTAATCTAAAAAACTACATTGATATTTGGAAAAGTAATCTGAAATAGAGCAGTACGTAACTGAAGAGATGCTGACTCACGCGGGGTGGGCAGTTAGAGTTATCACCCGCCAGCTGGATGCACACAAAAGTGCAGATGGATAACATCAGTGAAAGCTTAGATGAAAAAAATGCGAGGCTGCTGGGCTAGGACAAGAGAAGGACTGTGAATGATATTATAGCACAAATTAAAATGAAAATATAACATCACTGCCCTGTCAGCACTTAAAAGCAATCAGGAGAGCTAAGTCAAAGTCCAGCGAAGTTAAGAGCCTCCTGTTGCCTGCTATGGTCTTTGGACTGGGCCCTCCAAGTAGACTCAATTTTGCTTCTGACAACTAGTTATAAAGGCAGCTCTTATCCTTCAGCTATTTTAGAGGCTATTTTGGGCAAAAAGACAAATATTTTATTGGACAAATGTGATTGTCAGTCCAGAATATTTCAGGATATTTTCAATGCTGATTTCTCTCTTTTTTTTTTTTTTTTACTGTAGCTGGTTGAAAGAATAGCGTTTCTGCACACTGTCACAGGGGTGGGGGGAGGGTGTTATGTTCAGCACTTATCTTGATGCCAAACCATAACTTCTTTTCTTTGGGGTTTGGACTGGCAGCCAAGTAATTTGCTGCAGCTGAACAGAGTAACTATGTGAAATGCAGGTGGAGACTGAACATGTCAAAGCAAGCAGTACAGTCAAATCCTCAGTACAAGGGAAGGAACCACGGGGCTCTCTTCTGAAACATTTGGATATATTTGCCTACTGGAAGACTGGAGCAGAGAGAGGAAAATCAGTACTCTTAAATGGAGAGTGGGGTGCTTCTCCAGGAGGACTTAAAGTAGAATTTAATTTTACATGAAGCCTCCCACAGTTGAGGTATACAAAGTGTTTTATGCAGTAACGTGTTAAATATAGAAAGGTGACTTGATAGGTGAAACAGAGCAACCACTAAATCAGTTCACACATATAACATTGGACAGTAAATGAAGGGCTTCAGTAGTAGCGGGGCTGTGATTCCCGACCTCTAGCAGCTCCTGCTGGGGTGATTTTAAGGAGTTACTGTTTATTGCTTTACACTCTACCCCTTATCAGAGGGGCACAGCTCACTTCTGCCAAAGACAACTGAGAAGGTAACTTTTAAATCAGCCCCACATGCCTTGCAAGAGCTCATGAGTGAGAGCCAGAGCTTCTGACTGTAGGAGCTGGGTGGTACTTAAGAATCGAAGCGTTAAGAAATGACATCAGCTACTTTTGGAGGTAAGCAGCTGCCACGCTGGCCAAGTCAGGTTATTCAAAAGCTGTGTTTTTGTTGTTCTTACGAGGTCAGTTCCAGTCTGTGTCTCATTAAACAGCTTGCATGGCTGCATCCTGGGTAAAACAGCCACAATGTGAAGAGGCAGAGTTAGTAAATAAGAGACTGTTTAGCCTAAAGAGAAGGCTGAAGGGGGATCTTATCAATGTATATAAATATCTGAAGTGAGGGTTGCAAAGCAGATGGAGCCGGGCTCTTTTCAGTGGTGCCCAGTGACAAGACCAGTGGCAATAGGCACAGACTGAAACACAGGAGGTTCCTGTATCAGGAAGCACGTTTTTCACTATGAGGGTGACCAAACACTGGAACAGGTTGCTTGGAGAGGTTGTGGAGCCTTCCACCTTGGAGACGCTTGAGAGCTGTCTGGGACATGGTCCTGGGCAACTGGCTCTAGGTGGCCCCGCCTGACCTGGGGCGTTGGGCAAGATGACCTCTAAAGGTGCCTTCCAACCCCAGCCATTCTGTGATTCTTCTGATGGCCACATTTTGTTAAACCTGCATAAATCTGTTAACAAGGGGACTGTAACATCTTTCTTGGATTTGGTTGAAATTAGGGTCAGTGAGCAGTGTAACTGGTCTACTGCTTATCATTTTTCTAAAGCTGGTGTACTTTATTTTCTTGACTTAAGGACTGGGGCTCTTTCCCAGCTCCAGTCAGGCACGACCAATGTACAAACTTACTGAATCTGATCAGCCACTTAAAAGAAAAAAACCTCTGCCTTGAAATGCATATGAGGATTTCCTTACCCTTGTTTCTTGACCCCTTAAACTACAGGTTTCTGCTTTCTCAGTTGTGCAGAGTGCAAAGGTGCCACTTATGGGGGTATTTAACTATGTAGGAAAAGGAAAGAGAGTTTGGGGAAGGACACTCATTCAATCTATGCCATTCTCTTTGCTAACAAGTTAAAATTTACAATCCTGTTGAAAATTTACCACTAGGTTTCAAAAGATGCGAGCGGCAAATTCACAAAGTATGCTCCTCATTATACGCTTTGTTCTTGTAAGAAAACAAAGATAAAACACGTGGATGAAAACAAGGAGAGTGTACTCTGAACTGGGCCAGGAGTGGGGTAGTGGCTTCGCTTGCCCCGGTTCTTGCTATGACAGTTAAGGACCCTGCTGGTGTATGGGAGAGGAGAAAGTAGGGAAGAAGGCTGCACTTTCCTTCCAGACTTATGCAAAACCACTTAAAACTTCAAGCAGAGGCCAGGATTGGGTGAGGGATACTGACCTGTGCCTGAGATTAATGGTCATTCTGTATTCAGGTGAGCAGTGGTGCGCAAATGGGTCTGCTGGTTTTATACTCTTCATATATACGGAACCCACAATTTCATTATCTGTTATTCAGTCAGTTCTCAAGACTAGTCTGGGCAATCTTCTCGAGCCAGTGTCTAAGGTAACTATGGAAATGTTTGCTTCTTGTATTTTCAGTGATCAGCTGAAAAAATTGCATCTGTTTCATGGGCATGTGCCAAATTTGCATGTGCGCCATTTTTACACTAGCAAAAGTTGTATTTGTGTATCAAATAGACATTCACAGATTCAATTTGATGTATAGAGATGGACTGAGGAGTCTGTGTGTGCAACTGCAAGCTTGTCTGTGTGTAAGAAGTTTTTTGAACATTTGTCTCCTCATATCTTTACAGAATCTGGTTTATGTAAAATGAAATGTTATCTTGCACCGCTTGTTGGTACTAACTAGAACTACGCAACATACTCACAATTAAACCACAGACTGCATATACTTCATTCATATTTCATTATGGTATCAACTTAGGAAAGCTTTTCTATAAACTTTGTCTAATATTTGAAAATCTTTTAAATCACCGGAGCTGATGAGTGGTTTTGCTGTTTAAATCGTATGAAATACATACCTTTACATAGCTATAAAGAAAAATAGATAAAATTTTGCACTTTTTATTATATTTATCTTTAAGGTGTTAGGTTCAGTAAAACCTGAGGTTCAAATAAAACTTGGAGCATGCCAACCCACGTGGATCACCACCAGAAGTCGTTTTTGCATGACTTCTGAACATTGTAGCAATCTGCAAGACATGAGGGGCTGGTTAGTCGTCCGTTTCCCTGAACTGCTGGAAGAAGAAATTCCTTGTATGTCTAGAAGGGAGTGCCTATGCTGTGGTCACAGAATTGACTGCAAGGTATTGCAAAGATTCCTGAGCTACTCTTAAGCTGGATAACTGTGATGCTGTGAGCAGTCTAGGCACCACAGTCTGAACCTCAGCTCAGACTAATTTGTCTTCATGTTGCTGCAGCTGCACTTCTAGCTAAAACTGAGTTAACATGAAGCTACCTTGGATGTAGTGCTGCACTGCATTCATTCCTGTGCATTGAAAAGAGAAGGCATCTTCCTGCTTGAGGAAGAGTACTTGCAATGCTTAGAAACAGTAATTTACCATTTGCAAAAGACAATGAGTTAATGTACTGCAAAAGACAAAAGAGGATTTACCAGAACATGCTACTGCTAGCCCAAAGGGTTCGAGAAGCAAGCTAAAAAATACTGAGAATGACCAAAAAGTGCTGAGATTTCCAGTCATATTTTACTATTTTGTGTGTTTGCTTTTTAGGCTTTCCTCCTGTAAGGTTTAAATACTCGGTTTGTAACATGCGAGCCTAAAGTTCAGAAACTCTTTTGGTTTTTATTAAGGAAAATTGAAAGTGTCTGCCTGTATTTCTTCTAGGGCAATTAGAAACACCATGTCCTATGAGACTTACCAATATTGAGGATGACTGAAAGGCACTCTATTTGCTATTTGGTACACGTCAAGGAAGTTTTGCAGTAACTGCTCCTGTTGTATTTCCAGTTAAGATCTCTGATGCAGAATGAAAATGAAGCATCAGGTAGCAGTGCCCTGTCACTCAGAAGTGGTGACTTCTCTTGCTTTTCCTGGCTGAGTGAGGATCTAACTTTGCCTCCTGCCAAAGTGAAACATTTATCTGTCTTCTGCTTCCTCCTTCACATACCTGGCTGTCTGTAACCCCTTATTTCCTTGCTCCTTTCTTCCATTACCTCTTGTCTTTTTTTGCAGTGCGCCTACTTGGCTAACCTTGAACCTGCTCCAGCAGTTGGAGCTGGACAATCTTGTTCAGCAAAGTTCACTCTGTTGCTATTACATTGGAAGAACAAGACTGAAGGGCTCAGCTGTTTGACTGATGTATCTTAATCAGTGGTTTGTGTAACAGGTGAAAAGGATCAGCTGATGCCCTAGTACTGGTAGAATTAAGGAGCATTTTCCACAACTATCTAAAACAGCTGGGGAAACATTGAAACGTGATTTCTAATTTTTGTTATATTTTTGTGCCAGTGACTGCGTATAGGTCTGTAATTTTTTAAGCCTCTGACCCACCATGTTTATGAGTTAAGTTTTACTTCTGTTTGAATGAATGCAAACACAGCAAAGATGAAAAACTGTTCCCCTAAATGAAGAAAACTGTTGAGGGCCTTTAAGCATTTGTTAGTTCACTGTGGCAGCATTTGTTCTGTTTTGAATGTGGAATCGGTGAGCTGTAAGCTGGCACTTTTACTTTGCCAAGTGTATTGAATTCCCTCTTTCTCCTGTGCTGAATTCAGTTCTAGTTGAGTGTAGAATGAAACCCACGAAAAGACCGTGATATCAAGTGTCTCTTCCAACAAAGCAGCAAGGGACCAAATAGCAAATTAACAGAAAAGAAAAAGGGTCATCTTGCATGTTTCATGCTACATGGCAATCTAGAAGAGTCATTAGATGAGAACTTTACTAAGACATTTTATATTGAATGGTGGTTGGCTAAGCCCTTTTCTTCCTTTGATATTTTAAATACATATTTTTCTTTAAGATGCAGTTCTTTGATAGTAAGAATCCAAGTTTACAAATTCTAACTATTTGGATGTTTTAATAAAGGACATTGTACTGCTGCTCAGGATCTGACAACGGAAAGCTAGCTGAATCATGATGGCAGTGAATGAAACTAGTGGGTAGCAGCAGTTACTGATGCTTTAAAATTGTCTTGAATTTCCTTAGATCATAAACTTACCAATTTGAGGCTGAATGCTACACTTGAGTTTTGGACATCCTCCTGTAATTAGTCCTGAAGTCAAAACATGCTCCACTGAATGGGAAGCTGAGGGGAAGCTGAAGAAAGACACTGGGAAAGCTAAGATTTCAAATTTAAGTTGGAAATTGTAAGGTAAGGAATATGCTTTAATCATTTTTTGCTTCTTGATTACTTAAAAGTCCATTAAAAACAGCAGAATGCTTGGGCCCTTATGAGCTCATCGTTGTTCATGTTCCTCCACAACTTTGAATTCATCGGCTGAACTCAGCTGAATCATAGAATCATAGAACAGTTTGGGTTGGAAGGGACCTTATAGATCATCTGGTTCCAACCCCCCTGCCGTGGACAGGGACACCTTCCGCTAGACCAGGTTGCTCAGAGCTCCATCCAACCTTGCCTTGAACACTTCCAGGGAAGGGGCATCCACAGCTTCTCTGGGCAACCTGTGCCAGTGCCTTGCCACCCTCAGAATAAAGAATTTCTTTCTTATATCTAACCTAAATCTACCTTCTGATAAATCAACACAAGTATCCAAGTTCCTACAAATGGCACAAGTTGTGTGACTTCGCACATTACCGCACGCAACTTGAGACTTCAGAAAGAGCCTTTTTACATTTCCAATCAAAGGAAAGGCTGCAGTCAGTGCTCACAAGCAAACATGTGATAGGAACCTGCAGGACACCAGGCTTGATTAGGTCCAGTGCTTGGGCAACTGCATTTCTTCCCATTCTTCTCCCCTGCTTTTCTCAGACTCCCTCAGCAGAGTGGAGAAATCAGAATGTTAGAAGACAACAAACTTCTGAGACTAGAGCTACATCTAAAAATGAGGTCTTTTGTTTCTAGTTATTGCAGTAGCTCTCTGTATTTAAACTGAATTTAAATGAAACTGCTAGGAAGAAATGCAGCTGAAGCTTAGTAAGTTACAAGTCTAATGTACGAGCCTTTGGCAGCAGATGAAAATGGTACTGTTTGGAAATTGCAAATTGTACTGATTTCAGCTGTGAAATATTTAAGACCTGAATAGAGTTTTGTGGAGAAATGTTTATGGAGGTAAGGATCCAGTGAGACTTTTGTTCATAACAGATACTTATTTGCTTTTCATCACCTGATATTCCCGTGAAGATGAAGTACCCCGGTATCTGTAATAAATTCTGCTGAGTACTGTTTGTGAAGTAAAGATGGAACGAGGAGAGACTGATATCCCTTAATTATGCTGATCTTCATAGTGATACCCTATTATAAATTATATTGGACCTGAGTGTATTCTATGTCTTCAGATGCACTGCCGTTTTTAACTGTTTTTAAAATTGTGTCATATGTTGTTGCTGTGACAGGTAGTGCTGCAGGGCAGAGGCCAATAACACTGAGCATCCCAGTTCGGATGAAGGTGTGCAAACCAAGTAAGTTGAGTAAATAACTCTACACTTTTAAAGTATTTTTCCATATAGTTATTATATAAAAGTGAAAGTGCTGCACTTTTAAAATCCAGAGAGGGGGAAAAACCCCAACTTGCACAAATCTGCATAAAGCACTTCTCTTATTTGAAAAGGATGTCTCAGGATGTATTTGTACTATTTGACTATAGGCACAGAGCTGGGTTTATGATATCTAAATTTGGTGGTGAAGCTGGGCTGGAGTTCCTAGCTCCCTTTTTTTCTCAGATACTCGTTTTCCCCTTGAACTGTGCTGGAAAATCTGTTGGTAGTCTGCACTTCCAAACTGGTGACAGGATTATCCAAGTTGAACATAATTTTTACAGAAAAAAGGATAGGTGGAGGAGTTACAAGGAGGGACTGCTTTCTCCCTCCAGATGACTTTGAGCTGAATGTCTGCCTGGTGTGAATACAGTTCACCGCTATTTCAGCGAGGAATTTTAGTAGAGGCTAACTTTTCACCATTGAAATTCAGTGCTTAGCTTTTAAAATTTATTTTAACTATTTCTCCTTGTAACAATGTTGTATGCATATATGCATATGCATTGTGTTTTGTGTCATAAACGCTGATGGGCTTGACTGACAGAAAGGAAACAATAAACAATGATGAGTTTATGTGTTTATACATATTTCCCCATATATTTTCATGTGTATGTATATGCGCATACCTGTGTGTAACGACACTACGAAGTTGAAGTGAATTTTCAGATATTATCCTTCAGTTTGTTGCAAACTGACTGGAATGCATACAAAATCAACCCAGAACAGTCTTAAAAGAATACCCTATTTGGTGTTTTAATCCTTTTTCAAATGTAGATAAGAACATTCAGCCGTCCTGTGCTGTCTTGGGGATTTCTGGGCAGGCGTGGGAGGGAGAAAATATTGGTGTCGCAGCCCTTGTGCGATAGCATAGCTCTGGAGAATGCTAAAGTGATGACAAACTGTCACACACTTGAACTGAAGCTTGCAGAGTAGCCTCCTTTAAGTTCACTGGGATTTGTATACTTAAAGCTGAACACGTGCGTTCATATTGCAGTCCCATCAGTCGGAGGTCGCCCTCCTCTTTGGTGCAACGGATTGGAAGTTGCTGCTACTTCTACTTTTGTTAAAAGTTGCCTAGAAGTTAAGCAGAAATATTGGCTTCTAAGGTAGGGAGCATGCTTTGTACATGAGCTACTGCCTGCTGTTGCCTGTGCCTGACCATGCCACTCCCACCAGAGAGTGGGGGTTCTTGCAGGTGGGCTTGGGAGATGCTGTAGCAAGGTGCAAAGGTTTTGAAATCACTACTTTCTTTTTCCCCACTTTTCAGCCTTTCCTCAGCCTGACAGCTGGGAAAGCATTCTCAGTAGACACTTGCTCCATTTTTTTAAATCTTCCTTGGCTATGGGCCACTCAGAGGCAAGATGCTGAGCTGGATGGACGTTTGGTCTGATGTGTTCAACTGTTCTCACGTTGCCGCAGTCTTGTTTGCCGTAGTCTGTGTCTGACTGCATGTTGGATCATACCGCCATCACCTTGTCAGTGAACAGGATTTTATTTTTATTTTTCATGATGTTCCTCAACAGATGTGAGGTTCAGAAAACCAAATTTTGCAAGGAGCTTTGCTTTTCCTAGGAACGCAGAGCAGATCTCACTTTCCTTTGAGCTTGGTATTTGCTCACAACTCCTGGAGTGAAAAAAATACTCGTTGGATAGAGGTTTGAAAGCAGAAAGCCAATGATGAAGGAACAGGTTTATCTTCTAAAAAGCTGCTTCCCCATCTCACTTCAGTGTTTTCTTGGCTTAAATGCTAGCAAGAACAGCGGAAGTCCTTTGCTTTAAATCTGTTCAGTCCTTGCTTACGACACACTTTATCACTGCTTGGTCCTTGTTGGATTTACTCTCTACCCCATGTAAATTCATCAGAAACAGATTGCTGTGGTAGTTTCCACTCTTGAACAGTATTCAAGTTATTGTTTCGTCTTGCAAACCCCTTCTTTTCCTTTTCCCAGAAACAGTGAGCAACTATGTTGAATGGATTTCTCTACGAGGTTATTTTACAGGTCAGGAGGTTAGCTTACTTTTGTCTCTTTACTCCAACTGTTTCAGAAGAAATCCTCTGTGTGTTCTCCTGAATTGTAAAGGCTGGTAAGAATGAGGAGCCCAAGTCATCCATTAATCCACAGGCAAAGTACTATTCAAGCAGCTGCAGTGAAAGCTCTCGCATGCTGCCCTGGAAATAACCCCAGCCTTGACGTGGTAAGACGACCCTAGGTAAGGTCAGAAGCTCAGGTCTCATTTTCATTTAAGCTTCTGTTTTTTTAAACAGTGTTTGGAGTGGTCCCTTGTGGTTATGTTGATCTCTTCAAGCAGATGGATCCTCATAGAGGGAGAGCGGAAAAGTGGAGTCCAGAGAGGCAAAGGGTTATCTGCTAAACATTGCTACTCTCTTATCTCAACTTATTGTTGTTTTGGCTTAAATATTTACTGGCCATGACCCCATGTGAGAGCAGCAAGTGGTATCAGGATTTTAGCTTAAGCTGCTTTACAGAGACAAAGCACCTGTTTTAATTCCTTCTGGAATTGGAAGTTATTTGAAAGTGTCCCAGCAAATTCAAGTCAAAGTGGTAATACTTGCCTGCTTGTATACTTTCCCATGAAGTGTGTGAATTTGAATGATCTGTATACACAGCGTAAGAGACTGAAGCTCGTGGCTGGGATTGTCAGGAGGGCATAAGAAAGCTGGGTGTCTCTGTCTTGATGGCCTGAACGCTAACCAAGTATGGCACTTAAATGAGCCCTAGGTCAAACCCCTTTCAGCTTCTTTGAAAAGCCTGGCTGTGCTAGCCTCCCGTGTGCATTGGGGTCAGTGTGCAGCGCAGAGTATATACCAGAGCGAGTCCAGTGGGTTTGTGCATAAAACTGTCTATTTAGATAAAATACAACTGGTAGTGCTAGCGTTAGGCTGTAACTTCACCATCTGGTCCAAGTAAGGACCAGTACAATATGTAAGCTGGCACAAAAGTGACAATGATGCAAAAGTCCACAAGCAGCAATTTCTTTCCCTATCACAAGCCCATCTGTATTTGGGGAGGGGGGCAATCTCAAAACTCAAGCAACAGTATAGCCACTACGTGTGGCTTAAGGCCTGATATTACTGCAAATAGACCATTAAGGCTTCTGGAGACAGTAGATATGAACACTTGTTCCATACCTAAATAATGGTGATTCCAAAAGAACAAGTTTCAAATAGAGCTGTCCCTACCCCCAGTTGAAAAGTAACTAACTTCACTGAACTTAAACCGTCTTATCCAAGCATCCGTAGTAACAACATCTAGGAAGTTCCAGCACTGTTACAGCCTGCGTGCGAGGCTTTCTAAATAAAACTTACCCATTTCCAATTTAGTCATATATGTTCCATACTGAAAATAGAGGCTTAATAAGTCTTCTGTCAATTAAGAGTTAAGCAGGAAGTGATTACATAGGTGCGTACATGTAATACATGCATATCCTAAAATAATATTAGAGTTTCAACTTTCTGGTTGCATCTACCTATGAAGTTACTGAAGTTTCTCGTGTGCCATCAATATTTTCCAAAGTATTACTTTAATCTGGTGTTTCTGATTTATGCCTAGATAAGTCTCTAGGAATGGTCACATGTGCTAGCAGCTCTGAAAACTTCCTTTTTGTATTTGTTTTGATACAGGCAGTGTTCTCTTACATCAAACATATGGAATGGGTCAGTATCCATAAGATTTACTGAAAGGACTTTGCACAGTGGTTCTGGTATGTTTCTTTGCAACAGATAACTTTCCAGCTTTCATCCAGAATTGGGGTTGTCTGGAAATAACATTGCTCAGCCCAGTCCTGCCATTGCATCCATAGCGACAGCTCCTTTCTGTTGCACGCTCTTCATCGGAGAACCTCAGCTCAGCTTTTCTACTCTTGGTGTTGACTTAAGTTTGTGTGGTGGCATATACATGTACTTTATCTGTGCTGATAGACCAAAAATAAAAAATGACTGGAAATTTTAATTCCTTATTATCTTAGTTATTCCTTCTAGCGAACCCCAGTTCAAATACATGTAACAGATAAGAATAGTTTGCGTTTGACCTTCGTGAGATGGATGGCACATGCCTCTGCAGCAACACAGCTCCCACGTATGGTGCACAAGGAAGAAGTGGGTGGTCCTTCAATGGAAAGCAACCTAAAGCATTTAAAGCACCTGATGACAAAGCTGACTTCTTCCTATGCATGGATTTACAGACTTGCACGCTCGCCCAGGTGTCAGGTATGCACCACCACCACCATGAAGAGAGAGGACCAACGTCTGAGTCGCACAGCAGTGCGAACGAGCTGGCCTTCTTGAGCTCCAGCAGTCTGCCCAGGGCTGCATGCAGTTCTGCTGTCTCTCTGGGTGAGTCATTCATATGCTGAGTCTGCAGGGAGGCTAAGGGTGAGGTTTTCTTCTTCCTTAAATTAGAGTTGCCCATCCTAACTGTGGGGGGACCTAACAGAAGAGAGTTAAAACTGACGGAGCTTAAATTATTCTAATTTTCTTTTAACTTCGGAGAGAACAACTGCAATGGCAGTGTGAAGGGATCATTGTTAGATGGTGTAAACTCCTAGTAAAGCCCAGTTTTCTCTTGGCTGGTTTTACGTCTTTCAGTTCAAGAATACAATGGAAATAAGGCTATGTGTGCTTGAGGCTGAGCGTCCGCATAGTACTTTGCTAGGTTTCAGCTGTAATGCAAGATGCATTTAACGCAAAGATAGCAGAGTAAACTGTTTGCCTCTTTTCTTTACAGACACTGACCTAATACAATGCAAAGCTGATGAGCAGGCGTTGGGATATAGCCTGCAACTTCACATGGTCCTGGTTCACATGCCCTTTGAGCTGTTGGCAGTTTACAGGAACAGTAGTGTCTCTTGGGTTCCAACTGCGGTCATTATGCTTACAGAAGGGACTGCTGGCAACCATCCTCAAGTTGTTGTTTTTATTCTTGTGACATGGAATGACCTTTTGTAATAGAATCAAGGAAAGGGAAGTAACCAAAACTACTGACATGATTGACTTGAAGTATTTTGTGAGGTAATCAGACAGCATCATAACCCTTTGGAGCAGGCGGCTTCAAACTGGAGACAAATCAGACGTTCTCATTGGCTTGCTTAAGGAACAGTCTTTCAACAGGATATTGTTGATTCTTATATTTAATTTTTCGTTTCTGTGGTGCAGCTTTTGTCTCTTCTGGTTTTAGGGAGTCAAGCCAGGATAGTTGATTTTCATTATGTTTGAGAGGTAAGGGCATGTGTAAGTATGCAACCTCCCTCCTTATGGAAACTTTTTTTCGCATGAATCAATGGAAAAAAAGGAATCGGAGTACTAAAACGAAAAATATTCACTTCCTCTTTCTGCGGTCATCCCCCTCCCCAAAAATTTCTGTAAGAATGTGACTAAAACCAAAGCACTTGTTAATAAGTTACAAAGGAAAACTGTCAAGCTGGCAAAGCCAACGGGAGGTGTACGTGCAATAGGGTAAGATGCTGATCTGGTTCATACTATATTCTGTCTAATCTTAGGGCTTTATGGGATTACTCATAAATCAAGCTCCTTCACAGAGGGCATGGCCTTTATGGGAAGGCTTTACAGTACCTTTGTTGTCAATCAACAGCTTGTCTAGGCTGCCACAGGTTGAATTTATGTACTATGTGCTTTGGTGTAGGTTTATTCAGGCAGACATTACATTGATGTGCACAAATGATAAATAAGCTGCAGAAAATGAGAAGCTGCAGCTAGTCCGCTGGCAGTGTGGGATGTGAATATGTCTCCTTCACTGGGAACAAGTCTCTTGTTGATTGGTGGTGGCTGGGGAGGGTCAGCCACGCAATCAACATGGTTGTTTCATCTGACCACAAACTTCTTCAAGAAATACACATTTGAAGGGTTTGTCTGTAAATCTCCTGGCCAGAAGGAGACTTAAAATTATGTGGTGTATCTCTGTTCTGTGGCAGGGTGGTCATTACACTAGAAACCCAACATTTCCCAGTGTAATTTTTCACTAGAGTAAGCTAATGTGGATGGCACTGCTTTTCACAGAAGAATTCTCACAGGGGGCTTTAGACCTCCTGATACCTTCCTCTTATCTGTACCCTCTCTCCTTACAACAGGTTTAACTTTACCTGCGAATACACTGAGAACTCATTCCAAGTTCTTTCCAGTAATTGCTTTATGTGCTATTTTTGTAAAATGTGGCTGCTCACCCTTGCTTAAGAATTCTAGTGTTCTGGCATATTCGCAGATGTCTTGCTGGGCAGTACTTGGCTACAGAAACAGTAAAATTTGTGCCTGAATGCTTATCTTGGGACTTTAGCAGCACTGCAACATTTGTCATACTTCCATTACTTATGCCCTTCATTGGTTATGAAGTCCTGGGAATTCAATGTTGCTGAAACCCAGTTCCTCAGGCCCGGTTGGCTGCCCCGACAGAAAGGTTTACTTTGACAAATCCAGAAATTCAAACAAGCTGTCACACTTTATCTTACAATAAATGCTACAGAAACAACAGCCACTCTGTGGTCATAATAGTTATAGCATATCTCCCATTTTGCATAACTGGGAGGAGAGTTCCACTTCAGAGAGAGTACTGGGCAGCATTTTCTGTGTTACCCAAGTCCTCAGATTGAATGCTTCCCAGTGGAAGGTGCTGTTCTGCTCAGTCAATGGAATATAAAAGGGGAAATGGAAAGTGAAAAAAAAATCCCTGGCAAATAGAATCCCTGTTTAAGATCTCTGAGTACGGATTCCCAGAAGCAAATAATTGCTCTTTCTCTTATCAGTGGAAAAATTATTGAGTGTGTGACCAGCCACTTCTGCGCATCCAGCAAGTGCTCAGCCTCACCTGTTATCTATAGGTGTATATCATCTATCTGCCTATATATGCAAGGAGAATGCACAGCTCCCCACTGTCCAGAAGGGCGTATGTATAAAAGTGTAAATCAGGAATTTTTACAACCAGAAAAATGCTAGCAAAAATAAGCCTGTATGGCACACAGCAGTTCCCATACCTCCAGCATACAGGTGTAGTTCAGGTAAGTCTGTCCCTCACGTAGAGGCAATTCTACAGAATTTTAAGGCAGAGCACATGCACACCACGCACTGGCCGTGCAGGATGAGAAAGATGTGTTCCATCTGTGTTTTCTTCTGAAGGCTTAAGGTAAGCACAAGCATTTAAATGGGCCTTTGATGCTGTCAGAATCTGTGCAGTGCATTAGGGTCGCTGCCTCAGCAGTTCCAGGAACCTCTTGCAACACAAGAACCACTGATTTCTGTACCAGTACCACAGGCCATTAAAATCTTCATCTTACTGGATCTTATTTTTAGAATGATTTATGGGTATTTGTTTATTCATTTCTTTTGAGGATTGGAGGTGGTTTTAATTGCATTTTATTTGGCACACATCATCTCAAAATTAACCACCTTAGAATAGGAACAATTTTATGGAATGTATCCATTATACAAAAATGTCGCAAGCGCTGCCTCTTTCCATTACTTTTTATTTTTCATAACGTATTTTACAACTGTAATTTTCATGTCTCACATTTTTCTCTCCAGTTTCCTATGTCCTGTGGTTAAATCTTTACCATAAATCTTATGCTGCTTTGTTAAAAATAATAGGTTTACTATGTTTCTTCATTTAACAATCTGCTAGATTAATAGTGTCTTTAAAACAATTAAATATGGTTGTGTGGTTTAATATTCCCAGTTTTAATGCACCATAAAGGAGAAACTGTAGCCACTTGCATTTATAGTGTGCTTGAATTTCACGTGCTGTCTGGCAATTCTTGTCTGACACCTTGAAATCTGCTTCTTATACCACTGTGGTAAACACACAAGAAGGGTAATATCAAAAAAACGCTTCTTCCACAGTTTTGGAAATCGAATGACAGAAGTCATCGGGTGGCAAACAAGGCTAAAATTTTTAACAGGGTCTCTCGGCAAAAAAGGCTTTTGCAACTTCAGAATGCACGACTCAAGCTGTCATATCGTGGAGCTAGAGAGGAGGTAGTCTTTTTGGATCGTAATGGCAGTATCAATGTATCTGCGTGACGGCATCGACAAGGTCTGGAGCTGCCTGTGGCACCTTCATTACCTGCGATGCTGACAACCCGCCTGGAGAGCAGAAGAGATGCTGCAGCCGAGACACTGCTGCATGAGGACAGTTGTATAGCATGCGGCAAGGGACGGGTTTCCGTTTAAGAACATAAAATTTGGTCTTGGATATCCAGGGTTTTGGGGTTTTGCTGTTTTTGGGGGGGTGGTTTTTTTGCAGTAGTATGACTGCAGCCCTTCCACTGAAAGGTCTTTGTGCGTGGCTTTTTTTATTGTGTGCGCTCACAATGCTTGCTACAATGAGGCTCCAGTCCATGAATGGGGCCTCAGGCGTTACTGAAATGCAAATAGTAACGAATTTTAAAAGTGAGGTGCAGGCGTTCCTTTCGGATGCATCCCTGTGCTAAGAAACTGGTTTATATTGCCTGAGGCTTAACAATCGCACTGTAGGCCCCCTACATCTCTAATTCCTTGGGGGGAAAAAAAAAATTAAATTCTAGTTTTCATTAAGCCAACAGTCAACAGGCTGGAAACCTGACTAGGTCATGTACTCGTGCTGTGGTTTCACAGGAACACAACCTGGGTCTCTGGTCTCTTTGCCTGCCTAGAGGATCCTGCCCTTTGATTGTATTTAGATGGGGGCACCTGAGGGCCGATGTATCAATCAATAAAGCAAGTTCGGCTTTGACACCAAAGACAAATGTCAGCAGAGCTGGCATCTGGAAGTAAATAACAAACTGTGGTCCTGATAGTAAAGATTAAAAGAGGGGTGGGAAAAAAAGCGCCTAAGATTGTGTAAGGGATGTGTTCTTCAGTTGGTGGAGATAGCAAAGAAAGTAAATTAATCTGTAACTGCATTATCTGGACTGTCTTGTACCTTTTCCTGAACGAGCCTGCATTATCTTTTCTTAAAGAAAGACGTCCTCCATGGCCCAGCAGTTCTGATGAAAACAGGCAACCATCTGCACAATGCTTAGAAAAATATTTTTAGTTGTCTAAAACAGGCATTCGAAGTGGATATCTCTGCCATCTTAAACAGGCAGCTTGTTTTACCCCTGGCTAATTTTTAGTGATATGTCTGTTTTGGAAAGAACAGAATTAGTGCTTTCCAGACTGGCCTCTATTGAGAAAGGTCATCAAATGCAGACTGGCAAAGAACACAGTAGATCAGAAACTCAGTAAATTCTAATGATTCCTAAATATCAGGAAATGTTACTGCAAAACTGAATGTTAAACCATGTGTGCGTATATGATCGGTGAAGGCTGTGATTTATCTAGACCATAGATACTGTTCCTAGATGTTAGTTAAGTTTGCTAGGGGCTTGTCTCAAAACAACCCTAATATTGGAAAGAATTGCAAAAACTCCTGTTTAGCTGATTTTTCTTCTTTCCATAGAGGGAGTATTCTTCTGGACAGTTTCTCTGTTTGAATTCTTGTTCCAGTTAAAACTGGCTTTGAAATTGTTTTGTGTTGCAGGCACTTCTGCTGTGAGAGAATGTGAGATTTCATAGAGACCATGTTCCAGAGCCCTTATAATCAGGTAATGCCACATTTTACTCGCAGCATTGAGTGCTTACTCCTCTAAGTGTTTTTGTTGCCATGCAAATACTGCTGCAGTCTTCACACTCCAGAATCTGGCCCTGTGCAAAACCTTTTAGACTTCAGGGCCTCTTTGCTTCAGGCCCTGACCTCAGGTTTATAAAATATTTGTAGCTGTCAGTCTCGTGCATCAACAGAAACTGCCCGGATGCAGAAAGCCTGTCGGATGCAGTGTTAGCAAGGATAATTTTAGAATTGCAAATACTCAACAGATTTTTAACAGATACATATATCTATATGTACATGCATATGTAAGTACATATGTATAGATACCAGACTTGAAATACACACAAGAAAATCTATTATTTCTTTGGTGATAGTATGTCCAAACTTGGCTGTTAGAGACGACAAATCTCTTTAATTGAACTTTCAAATGCACCTTGATTTACATTTGTTACAGATGTGGTGATATGGTGCTCAGTCTTGTTTCTTATTAGAAATAACTGATGAGGCATCTAATTTCAACACCTTGTTTTCGCTCTCTTACAATTCTGTCAAACCTTGGTTCTTTGCTCTCAAAGACTGCAAAACAGAACATCTGCCCTGGCCTCCAGGTCTGTCTTTTGTGTATCTTTGTTTCTTTGACGTTTAGAAACGTTTTTAGCTAATTTGGAAAAGCTCAACAACCTAGGACATAGCACACACAACTTTATTGAAAGAATGTTTTGAAGGTCACAGAGACAGCATCACAAAATTCCAGAAGTTTGTTTCCCTGCCTCTGTTGTGTCATGGCTTTCTAGGCTGAGATACTCCCTTCACAGTTCTGCTTAGCAGTGCTCTGTGCAGCGCCTGGATGACGGGCAGTCTTCAGAACTGCTTTTTGGGCAGAGCTCCTGTGAGATGTGGAGTGGATTGCTTAAACCATCTCCTCCTGTGTATTCCTTCTTGTAGGGAGCCTGACCTTGTACGATTATAAAATTGTGGAGTGGAATCAAAAAGAGCATGGCTTGGAACTTAGCTAGATAAAATGGAAGATAATGAGATCAAGTAATGAATTGCATCTATAATTAGCCTGCATGAAGCATGAGAGATTGTTCCAGTCCACTGTTTCACCGCAGAAAATGGACGGTTTGCAAATCACTCAGGTATGTTGTATCACAGAAAAACCCACAAGGAAATCAGCGTTGTTTTCAGGATTTGAATAGTGTGCAATAAACAAGGTCTGAGGTCACACAATGAACATCAGTGAGGGAAATAAAATGTGGAACAGCTGTACGTGAAGTGGATGGTGCCTGTTTGTGCAGTGGATGAGGGGCATGTCCTGTGGGAGAAGTGATGTGTTACCAAGTAATGCCAGTCAGCATCTTCATTAACACACAGACGGGAAAAGGCTCAGGCTGGCATCCTGAGTTTGGCAGTTCTGAATTGACAATTCTGACTCTGTGGCTTTGCAAACTTACTGTCCTTACCTTACCTTTTAACGTGTAATTATGTAGCTAGCAATTTAGAGGCCTTTCTGATTCTGGTCCTTCCAAAAAGCGGCTCTTGTGCAGTGTGCAACTGCCTGCTGTCACCGCATGCTCAGTGTAGCAGGCTGCTTCGCAGATTTTATGTACAGAAACGATCTTATAATACCAGATACCTATCCAGGCATTCCCACTTTCTTTAGAAAAATTGCCTTTTTTTTTTTTTTTTTT
>Ga0065711_1032983_pt1 | contig 26318 bp, 18 predicted proteins | sample Hoacrofraction12_FD_59098 | JGI IMG/M metagenome (GOLD analysis project Ga0065711, IMG submission 59098) | Hoatzin crop microbial communities from Cojedes, Venezuela - Epithelial fraction 12 v2 (version 2) | ecosystem: Host-associated > Birds > Digestive system > Esophagus > Crop | place... | reverse complement strand
CGCCCCCAGTGCTTAAGAGGTACAGCATCATTTTAGTATTCACTGTGCGATGCCTTAGTCGAGCAAAACACACTTTGTGCGGAAGCTGTTTAATAAATAAAATAAAAACGTGCTCCGAAGTGACCCACATGGCAGGGGCAATTTAGTATGCTGCTCTTCATGCTTTCTCTCCTACTTATGCTGTTTACAGATATTTTTTTTCTCATCTCTTTGCGCAGGGAATAGATGCTGACGTCCTTTTCACAAATAAATTACTTTTTAGCAAGTTGGCCAGCACAATAAAAAAAATCATCAAACAAATTAGAGCCTGAACCTGCAACCTTTTCTCGTGAAAGGAAAACCTGTTCCTGGGCCAGCTCTCTGTCTTGCAAGGGGCTTTTTCTGCAGGAAGAGCTGCTCACGTGAGCTACGAGTATGAGGTCTCAGTTTTTTTGTGCTGCAGAACTTGTCAGCCAAAGCTGGAGATGGCTTAGCAGAGGGAATAAGGACGAATGTTAGAGACCAGTCTCAATTTCCTTTTCCTCTGCCACCAGGCGCTGGCATTCATTGGAGGAGCCAAAGGTTGCAGTGATTTATACCACAGCTTAAGGTCTTGGTAGTATGGTTTGCCTCCAAGGCAAGAATTATGTCTGTGGTAGCTCTTCCAGGAAAAGAATTAGGGGACACTGACTGAAATCTTGAGAAGAAGATCCAACGCAAAGAGGGGGAGATGCTTCTCACGCAGCCCACAGGTGCGCTGAGGAACCTGTTATCTCAGGACATGGTGCTTCTGAAATTACATGGATTGCAAAGTACATTGATGAGAAGAAGTCCACACAGATGATAAATATGAAGGTGGCACCTCAACCTCAGGTATCCTCTGAGCTGTTGGTATCTGGAGGCTGAGTGTGTCTAACAGAAAAGTACTACCCTACATTGCTTCTCTGCCATTAGCCATGTGGACTTTCCTCTGACCTATTGTGTCTGTCCTTATGTTCAGAGCTAACATCAATGATTTCCAGCTCAAAGTTACAGTATTTTCCCTTGGCTGTATCCCAGTAAGCAAATGACAAGAAATGGTCAGGACACAGCCCATATTACCCCCACTGCCATGCCAATGCCACCGCACCTGGAGTACTGTGTTTGGTTTTGGGCCCCTCACTACAAGAAAGACATTGAGTTGTGGGAGCATGTCCAGAGAAGGGCAACGAGGCTGGTGAGCGGTCTGGAGAGCAAGTCTTACTAGGAGCAACTGAAGGAATTGGGGCTGTTTAGTCTGGAGACGAGGAGCCTGAGGGGGGACCTTATTGCTCTCTGCAGCTACCTGAAAGGAGGGTGTAGTGAGGCAGGTGTTGGTCTCTTCTCCCAGGTAACTAGCGATAGGACAAGAGGCAGTGGCCTCAAGCTGCATCGGATGAGGTTTAGATTAGATATTAGGAAAAATTTCTTTACTGAGAGAGTGGTCAGACATTGGAACAGGCTGCCTGTGGAGGTGGTGGAGTCCCCATCCCTGGAGGTATTTAAAAAACATGTAGATGTGGCACTTAGGGATGTGGTTTCATAGGAATGGTGATGTTGGGTGGATGGTTTGACTTGATAATCTTAGAGGTCTTTTCCAACCTTAATGGTTCTATGATTCTAAGCTTCCCTCTTCCCTCCTGCCTTCAGCAGAAGAGGAGTCATACCCATCCTTGTGCAGATGTTGAGGGACCAGCACAACACAGATGCTTATGAACTGCATCCTCACCAGCTCAGCTGGAAGGGAATGCCCTGGCTGGATCAACCAGCCTGGCTCAGAAATGCCACCCAACTTCAACCAGGGTGGCTGAAGTTGGGTGGCATTTTATGTATAGGTCAGGAGGTTGTATGGGACAACATCCAAGAGGCAGCAGGGATCTGAAGCTGAGGTTGTCCCCAGCACATGCCTGCTGCTGGGCAGTGCAGAGGGTCCCCAACTGGGCTCGCAGTAAGTGCAAAGTATCCTTCCCTGTGCAGGAGAGTTGCCTTCTCCAGGGTTTCAGCCCAGAGAGAATCTGTTGGACATCTGCTGCCTTGTGCCCTGGCTCTGGCACATGTTTTGCTAGGTTTCTTCTCAGTGTGGTGAGGAACAGCTTCAGTTTTCTCAGCCTTTCAGAAGGGCAAAATTGTGCCTGCCTGGAGGCAGTTCCCAGTTCCCAGGGTCATGGACACTGGCTGCCCAAATTTGGAAATAACAGGATAGCAAATGTGCACACAAAGAACTATTCTTGTCAATGGCTGAGGTGTATTAGGTGCAATAGTAAAGAATTAAAAATTAATATGACTAACTCAGGCTCTCAGCAGCCCTGGCTCCCACTGTGCTGAAAATGGTATCAGCGTAAGTCTTTTATGCGTTGGAGCCTGCAAAGTAAGCAAAACTCTCCTCGGCATCTTCCTTCACTCAAGCAAGAATAGTCAATAAGGCCTTTGTGTTACGCCTGGTGAGGAAAAGACAAAAACAACGGCATCTTCAGCCAAGACAAGCCTTGCAAGGCTAAAGATGATAGGATTTCAACTAAACAGCAGAAATGCACTTTAGTATGAATAACTTCGTAGGCTTATATGCTAATGTATGCAGCAAATGTGGTGCTGCCAGCTAGTGTTTGTCGAGTGCATCCAACAGCAGCGAGCAGCGTGTGGACACCAGCTTTGACATGTATTGGTGGTTAGTAGAGTTTTAAAGGGTAACCAAGTAAAGCCCAACAAAAGGCTACAAAATAATGCTACTTTTACAGAGCCAGAGACAGAAGGTGGGTTATATAATAAAATAAAGGGAAATAAACCCTGCAAGACAATACTTTAAAAGAGTCACAGCTGACTGGACATAAGTTAAAAGGGGAGACTGACTGAAGAGTTATTTCTGCAAATACCCCAAATGCAAAGAAAAAGAAGAATCTCCTGCTTCTGAATTGCTGCCAAAGGTCTTCAAGCACTGAAGTGAGTCCAGAAGCAGAGTCATCAGAGCTCCCCTGTATAGGACAGAAACAGTCCTCCAGGTTTGACTTGCTGTCCAGAAATTCCATCTTCTTCCACTGAGGAGGCAACCAGGACCCGTAAGAGCAAGGACGTTAGTCTTGGTGGTTGTGTCCAAGGCCAGAAAGCTACTCTCATTTCTTCTCACTTCCTCTGCCCCTCCGTGTAACACACTTATCTCTGTACAAAGCACAGGATGTTCATGTTTGCCTGAAGCGCATCTTTCAGAAAGACTTTAATAATTCATTGAAATAATTAAGGGTGAGGAAATCCATAAATTTCTGTGGCAGTTTGCTCCCAGTGCCCATCAACCCTCCTGCTAAAAATGTGTGCCACGTTTCCGATTTGAATAGGTCTGAGCTCACCATGCAGTCTTTGATACTTGCTGTCCCTTTCTTCCATGAGGCTAAAACAGCTCTTTAATACCCAATATTTTTCCTGCCTTAGAGTGCCTGTTTGCTGTCTATCAGGTCATTCCTTGGTCTTCTTTCTGATGGTCTTCTTTCAAGACAGATTGAACTCCTAGCCTTTCACCAGAAAACAGCTCTCTGGTTGTTTAGTTGGTTTGGGGCTCTTCTTTATATGCTTGCTGACTTTCCTAAATACTTCTGGTAACATGAATGTCAGAAGTACACTCACTATTCCCAGTTTGGTTTCACCAGTGCTGCATACAAATGTGCTTAGTTTTTTGTTTGTTTGGGGATTTTTTAAATAAAATAGCCCTTTTTTCCTTAGCCATTTGGGTCCCTGGATTTCCTTAGAGGACCCATTCCAGGCCGCAGACCTCTCTTTTCTAGGTGCAGCCAGCATTTGATGCTTCTAGATGTGTTGTATGTTACTCAAAGGCACCCTCCAGCCCAAGCCACCTGGACTGCCCCATGCGTACCCTCATGTTATTTGACCATTGTAGTGTCATCGGCAAAGCGTGGTGTACACAAGGGCAGCCTGGGGAAACGTGGCCAGGGTGGTACACTCAGCACGGGATTCTGGAAAAGGAGGGTCGCAAGGGCTCGGTGTGCCTCCGTCTGATCCCATGATCAAGGGACACCAAGTATCCTGAGGGGCTTCTGTTCACTGTAGGGATGGTGAATGCCTCCACGGCCAAAATTTGTCAAGTAGCCAGAGGGTTTTTTGAAAGAAAGATGTGGTTGCAGGTTATTTTTGGCTTGCTGTCTGGTTTTGAGCTGCCTGCATCAATACTCTGCCCTGATTGGCTAGGAGACTGACCTGAATGGTTTTGATAAAAAAAGCAATTAATAGGAATAACACTTCTGCATTAGGAGCCATGGTGGTGATGGGTTGATGGTTGGACTTTATGATCTTAGACATCTTCTCCAACCTTGATGATTCTATGATTCTATACTAGAGTTCTGGCCCTCTGAATTCAGGGTATGGACATGCAAGTCTCAAGGAGGGCCTCCGACCAGCCATCCTGTACTTACCCAGAGGATGTGGCAGCCCTGTCACCCACCTGGTCTCATTGCACCTTACCTTGCGCTGCTTGTCCTCATGGCCACCAGATCTGTTTTCAGGGTACAGATCCCTCCTCCTCAGATTTTGGGGCTGCCTCACCCAGTCTTTGCTGCGAGGCCAGTTCTGTGAGTTGTCCTGACACTTACATAATCTTGTCCAGTTTTTTTTTAGTGTGTGTTACATTGCGAAAGCAAGAGGTTACTGGGGGGCATAGATGTAACAGCTTTTTTTTCATTCCCTTTCTCCTACACACGAGACTAGCCAGCACACACAAAGTGCACAAATGACCAGAGCAGAACTGAGCACAGAGAGCATTGCACAGTGTCCATATCACCCAGGGAAAGATCTCTTTGAACAAATGGGGTTTCTTGGAAGTCTAGAAGGACCTTGCAGGACTGGTAGATTCAGAGCCGATTTTGCTCTCTAAGTCTCAGGGAAATTATTGAAAGCGTGGCTTGGGATCACAGCTGGACAGTGCAGCTCTTTTCAGGAAAAGAGGAATAGTTTGTTTTGTGGATAACCACAAGAGACAATGAGGGAACAAGTTTCAACAAATTTTGTGCTGAAAGCTTTTCAAAATTCCATTAATTTACTCCAAGGTATCTCTTCCAGCATCCAGGAAATGATTTGTGTGAATGCATTGCAATGAAGGCCACACATGAAGCAAAATCTTTGCCAGTGCCATTAGGGATAATGGCATTAGGGAGAAATCCTGAGCAAGGCTAATTACTCAGTGTTCAGTAGGCCTGGTTGTGCAAACTGTTGAAAAAGTAGCGAATGTGAGTACCCGGAAGGAAGGACTTTTCTTAATGATGACTTCGTTGTCGTATCACCATCATGCATTTGTTTGGTTCCAAAGGAGATGCGTGTGCTGTTTGTTTCCCTGAACGGATGTACAAAAGGAAAAATGAAGGTCAGTGAGCTGAAGTGAGGAAAGATGGGTGAGTCGGTAAATCATGAAGTCATTAAGAGTGGGGAGCAGATTTTGTGCTGGATTGTGAAATGCGCAGGAAGCCACTGAACACTCCCTCACACAGGGGTGAGTCCAGTCACGTGCATATTAAGAGATGAGCCATTGCGTTTTGAAGATTAGTTTTTAGTGAGTGGGCATCATAAAGGAAGAATTTACAGGAGTCAAAACTAAAGGCTGTGAAGAGGTAATTGCTTGCTTTGACCACAGGCTTCGCAATGGAGCAGGCTGCTTTCTGTGGGCAGTTTCCAGCTCGTTCATTTGTTGGGTCGTGACGGCGTGGAGCTGTGGAGGAGCTGGGCAGCGCTGTAGAGCAGCCTTGGTTGATTCGCTTGCTCCAGCCGAGTGAGCCAAGGCGGTGGAGAAGAAGGAGCCCCCAACTCCAGAAAAGCAGAGAGTCCCTCATTCTCCAGAATCCATACCAGATGGATTAAAGTAGGGTAGGCAAACAAGAAACAGAGTCTCCTCCCTGCTTCCCCAAATCCTCCCCCAAGCACTACACGTGCAGCAGATCAAAGGAAGGACTCCAGCAGGAAGGTGGCGGTGCCCATCCTTAGCCTGTTTAGCAGAAAGGTGGGTTACCACCCCTGGTGGAGGTGTCCACCAGATGCAGCAATAACACAGCCTGTAGAGCATCTGGGTGCTCGAGAGAAACCAGTGTGCACAGTTCACACAGGGACCAGTGACATATGGGTGTGCAGCTTGTTAAGAGGAAATTAAAAGCAACGGCCAAGAGGGTAAAATGCTTGCAGGTGGAAAGGAGGTTATCTCAAAAGGCACCTTACTACTGGGTCATAGTAAAGGTATTTCCAGTCATCAGAAAATAGTTTAGCAAGAAAGCAAAACAGGCACAAGGTAAGCAGCTGGATAAAGAAGGCTGTCAAAGATGGCCCTAAAAAGTGTAGGTCATGTCCAAACTAAGGCAAGCAGAAGAGCATGAGCTCTGCAATCAGAAGCAAAACCACAGTATAAGAAGCCAGAAGAAATTTTGTGGAATAATTTACTAAAAGGCATAAAGACCAATGACAAAACCTTTTTCAACTACATCAGGTGGAGGCCACTTGCCAGCAAACACATAGGGCCAACAGATGACCATGGGATAACGGGAGCACTTAGAGACAACAGGACTGTAAGAGCGGAGGCAGATGAGCCCTCTGTGCTGGTGTTTGAAGGAGAGGAGCCTTGGGAAGCTTCCCACACCACAGCTTTTTCCTACTGGAAATGAGCGAGAAACTGCCTCAGATCGAACTGTCAGAAGAGGAGGTTTTAGAGCAAGTTGATGAAATGAATAGCAACAAATCACTGGGTCCAGGCAGGGTTCACCCTGGGCTCCCGAGGCGACTCAGTTATAAGATTGCTGAACTACCAACTGCGATGTGCAACCCCTGCCTTCCATCAGTCATATGCCAGGAAACGGAGGTGGTAAATAGGATACTGACTTTTAAAGAAAGAGCTCTGGGAAACCACAGTCTTGTCTGTCTGCCTTCCATACCCAGCGAACTGTCAGGCGGCATGATGGAAAAAAGACCAGACAAATAGGTTGGATTGATACTGGAGGGATGCGCTGCACTTGCAGGTCTATTAGAGTCCTTCAGAGGAGCCGGTATGTCTGTGGGCGAGGTTGACCCTCTTGACACAGAGTATTTGGCTTCCCCAAAAGCTGATGACAGGCCTTTCACCAAACAGTCTGGTTAGTGTTTCGGAAAGCATGCAGATGTGTCTCTGCAGCAGTAGTTTGGATGATGTGCACTGAGTTTTGTTCTCGCCCTTGTGTGTGAGCTGGACCGAGCTCTACAGGGGCTGGGGGAGAGGGGGGTCACCTGCCCTGTGGCTCCCACACGCTCCACTTGGGGCTCCCACTTGTAGCTCAAACCTCACCATCTCTTGGCTCTCTTACTGGGGCTGTGAAAGCAGTAAACATCATCATCATTGTCATCACTGATGGAGTACCTTAGCTTTAACAAGGACCCCATAGCGCTATGTCATGTACAGATTCAACAGTAAAGAAAAAAATGTGTTCTTGCCCCCAGATTTTGCAGTCTAAGACAACAAACAGTAGAGGCATGCAAACAGTATCCAAGACTGGATTTGCTTCTTCTATGAGGGATGGCTTCATGTCTCAGCTGTTCCAGAGCACACCACCAGGATGAATGTTTGGGTTGAAAGCCCCTTCAAGCCCACATCCTTCTCTGCAGCATTGCTGCCCAACCACTCTTTTGCTTGTAACAGTGGATTATTTCTGCTTTGTTCTTGTATTTATTGGATTGCATCTCCTGCTGGAGAAAAGATCACAGGTTTACCAAGACAGTTTTGAACTCTAATCTGAACCCATGGCCTACTTGTAAACACATTTAGTTCGGTCTTATCTCTAAGTAAAATAAATGTCTAAGTTATTAATGAAAACATGAGGAATTCCCATTTTTGAGCTGTCAGCCTGGCTGCTATGCCCTGAATGGGCTGTACTGGCAGCGGTACTTGGAACAGTTCTTCTTTGTTGGGATTTGTTTGCTCCTGTTTGCTAATTAGAGTAAAAGGCAGTTGCTCGAGGTTATAGAATCAGCTGATAACTTGTTTGAGGGATTTAAAAAAATTAAATCCAACAAGGAAGCTGCTGGATGTGCATTTAAAACTAAACTTCTGGTTTTTCATTTGAGAAGTAGTGGTATATAATGTGATGTTTAAAAAGGAAGGTGAGAAAATAAGTCACTTCTTTGAAAGATTTAATCAGTTATTTCCATAGGAGCATGGCAGGGAATCAAGGACACTTGATTTGCCTTTATTGTTCTGCATAACTGAATATATTTGGATCATTATATCTGAATAATCAGAATAACATTCTTAAAAACAAAAAAGGAGTAGTGATACCAGAATACGATTAAGTGCGGCTTGTTTCTAATCTTCTGGAAAATCAGATTTAACAATTTTCAGAGTCCTTTTTCCCATTGATGAACCGGGGATTTACATGACTAATGTCTATTAACGCATGTAAATACCCCTGGCCTCAATGGGAGCCGACAATGGGAAACTAAATCCCGCCTGCAGCCCATTCTGTCATCTGAATCGAGCCTGTGAATGGTATGGTTTCGTGGTGGGGTATAGGCTGGGGTGGGAAACACAGCCAACGTTCATATAATAGGTTTTCATCTCTGAAGGCAAATGTCAACATCAATTTACCTCTGGGATAAGTGAGACCTCCTGAGGGATCTCAGCCCCGTGCAGAGGAATCACAGCAAGAATCCATTGCCCACATTTTAGCAGACTTGAGTACGGGCTGGCAGGCATACAGGGAAAGGCCAAGAAGCGCAGGAGTGGGACATGGCCCAAACTGAGGCATTTTCTGAATATGGAAGAGGGAGCTTCAGTGATTAGGAATGAAGTTTGCTGGCCTGGGCACCAGGGGACCACTGTAAATAAGCTTCGGTAGCTGTTTTCTCTGTTAATAAAGCAAAACATGTAAACACATCCTAGACGGCCATCCATCAGAAAGACATTTTACATCACATACATTTTATGAATATCAGATAATGGAGGAAAGTAACAAATAGTCATTTTTGTCTCTCTCTTGAATACCAAATAACAGTTATTAGTATCTGTCAAATAAATAATGTGAATAATTTAACAAGACATCACTATTGTGCAAGAAATGATATCCCATTCTATTAAGCTTTGGAGTCAGTTATTGTGCGAAGAGAATAAATACATGGAGTAGCTATGGCAATTATGTCCTAGAAATCTACTTCGAGTGGTGCACTGCTTTAAGCAAGGGAAACCATTCGGACTCTCTGCAAGCCACGCAAATGAAAGGATAGAACGCACAATATGTGCTGAATCTTTGGCTTGTGTCAACTGGCGTGGCTCCAGCTGTTTCAGCTGTGCTTTGTATATGGTGCCTTTCAGCATATGGTGATTATATATGCACACACCTTCCTAGCTCCATCTCCTTAATAAAAGTGTATGTGACCTTATCATGTCAGTTTGCCCTCTCTGCTAACTTTTGAACTTTTTCCAGCAAAATCCGCCAGAGGTCTTGCAGGTAGGTTCTACAAACCTGCATGAAAATAGAGCACCAGGAAGGGAAGAGTGTTCCCGTCAATGAACCCAGCATCTGTCAGTGCCTTGTGTCTACAGGATATCCAACTTAACGCCGTTCATCAGAGACCCACTTGTAAAAAGAAAAATACAAGATGAAATATTAGAGGAAAAGGATTTCAATGATCATGCTGAAGTGATGCTCCTGGAAGGAGTTGCATAGCAAGTCATTGACAACTATTTCCTTGATCTTTTTAGATTCCTGCTTGTGGCTCATTATTTAATCAATCAAAATCACTTGGAAAATATTATTATTTAAAATTACTGTTTAGGACTGTAGAAGTTATTCTAATTACAGAAGGCATTGGAATGGTTACCTTTTACTGAAAAGACCTGATATTTTCTGTGATAAAACATTCCTTTCTGAACATAGGAAAGTCCTAAATATTTACATTAAAGTTTTCTATGCTGGATGTTTACTGCTCACTGACTTTTTTTTTCTTGAGAAAGAAGATGGGGAAAAACATGTATCTCTCAGCTGAAATTTCAAAGCTTTCAGGTAGAGGCTGGCAATTCTTTTGCAGCCCAGACTGTGTGTCAAGGACATGCTTTTTACTATCCCCATCCCACACTTGTTTAAAGTACAAGAATATGAAAAAACCCCCTGTTGTGGGCTGCATCTGCATATTAACTACTTGTCCTACTGAACAGCTTCAAATCTCCATGGGGGCCAACCTCACACAACGTGTTGCAATACCACCTCCCATCACCAGAACCTCAGTGTCTGCAGTACGCACACAGAGCACCTGAGCATGCCCAAGACCAGGGCCACTGGTGGTGATGGACTTCACCCAATACTTACCTGCAGAGCCCGCATAAATGGGGTAAAAAGGGGGCAGCATCTCTCTGCAGTACTCCTGGCAGCTTTGCTCCTGTTGCTGGCCCCCAAGGAAGATGGACAGGCATTCAGAGCTTGCAATGGACTCCCAAATCCATGGCTTCTGCTATTCTCCAGCTATGTGCATCATCTATGAACCTCACCTATTTCTTCCTCTTCTGCTTCACAAAACCTTACAACTGTTATCAGTTACTTGGATGGCTCCAGTGTCGCAGGTTTATGCTGTGAATATAGAAGTTCCCACCAACCCAAATGAACTACATGGATGTTGTCTGATGCTAAATGATGGGATTAATTTTTTAACATCTTTATTTAGGAAAAAAGTTTTTACTGAAAGAGTGGTCAAGCATTGGAATAGGCTGCCCATGGAAGTGGTGGCGTCAACATCCATGGAGGTGTTCAAAAAACGTGTAGATACTGCACTTTGGGACATGGTTTAGCAGGCATGGTGGTGTTGGGTTGATGTTTGGACTTGATGTTCTTAGAGGTCTTTTCCAACCTTAATGATTCTATGATTCTATGATTAGGAAAAGAATGCAGAAGACTACATGAAAAAGCTACTGTTTTAAAGCCAATGAAGGAAATGCCTCAAACATTGAAAGCTGCCAAAACTAAGGCAGTCCAGACAACTGTCATTTGACTCTGCTGTACATCTACAGCATCTTATGGCCCAGCTGTACTCTGTAAAGGACAATTGGGTTGTAGAATGCAGTGGGTCACCACTGTGCACAGCCTGGGTTTGCTTCTGGACTGAACCAGAGCTGTGGGGCAAGGTGAGCAGTTCTTTTCGTCTCATTGCTTACATCAGCTGGACCATGGGTTGCGCATGGGACACGGCGCTCTTGACAGAGAAAGGCCTCTTCTATGGTGCAGCTGCATCCCTGCCTGGGATCTCACCCTAGCCTTTTTTTCTGCTACAAAACCCCTGTGTGATGGTGGAAAGCCACAGGAACCAAGCTTTTCAGAGATGGCAATTTGCATGTTGCGATACCCAGCTTGAAATCTCGGGACTGGGCTTGCAGGAGTACTTGGCATGCACAGTCACATCTGAAATCAATAGAAGCTATTTTCTGAGCACATAAAGTGCTGTAGAAAATGTGATGTACTATGAAATGATAAGCCTCAGGTATTTCAAACCTTCCACTCTGAATTAGTGGGTAGTTTGGACTATACGCACTGCGTGTCTCAGTTCTCTATACGTAACCACCGCCACTGATAATTCATCTCACCAGAAGCACTGTGGGAGTAGGTTAAATGTTTGTGAAACACTGATACCAGATGCTGCAGCAAAGGCCAGGGAGGCATGAATAATTCTGCTTTCAGAGCAGGGTGTGAACAGTGTGCAGTAAATGAGACAGTCATGCATTGATGATGAGGAGGAGCAGAATTTTGAGGAGCAATTAGTGAGGGAGGGGTCAAGTCGAAAAAAACCCAGTAATATAGTGAGATAATTAAAGATGTTTCATAATCCACATGCCCATAGGAAGCGGTAACAATTGCTCAGACAACCATGCAAAATTAAGCACTCATTTACGAGATCTTACGTAATGTGCTTAACCAATTGCTTTGGTATTTGCAGAATTGAGGTCTGAGCACATCCCCTTGGTCTAAGACAATATGATTGCATCAATGTCAATATTTTATGTGTGACATTTATGTTTTGAAAAGCATCAAGGCACAAATACTGCCTCTGCCAGCCAATGGTAGATAGCATCCTGCAACTACTATTTCGTACATAGTTTAATGATGTGGAAATAGGGAAAACCCTAAAGCACATCATAAAAAAACCCACGCCAAAACTCTGTGGAAGGGTATTGCTGGAAGACGATTTTAGTTTGTTATTCAGCTCCTTTTGTTCTCCTCATACAACCTGGACTTTCATTAAATGTAAATGAAAAAAAGTATAAAAGGAAAAGAAATAAAGATAAAAAGAATAAAAAGGAGCACCTTATGGATGTCTTTACTGAGATGTGGTGAGGCTGAGAAGCTTTCCTTCCCAGTCACAGTTTCTGGTGGGTTTGCCCACTGTTTTGAGAACAAGAGAAAGTGAGGCACATGTAAGAACCCCTACCAAATTAACATTTTCGGCTCAGTTTTCAGGGGCATAAAGTGTGCCAGCCAAAGGTCTGTCTCCAGTAGGATATTTATTCCATCTAGTAAAGGAGGATACAAGCCTGGTAGGGCTGATGAGGCTGCTGATTTCCATTCTTGTGTCAGCTTGTGCCCCAAATAGTGGCATGTGACAGAAATGTTATTTGACAAAATGATAATAATGTTTTCTGATATCTGCTCCAAATACACAAATGCAAATTATTTTGAAAGAGATGAATAGTGTGTTGAGAAGCACCATTCAATTAAATAATTGGTTGTGAGCATCTTTTCTTATTAAAATGAAGCAATTGTAAATAACAGAATGATATTTAAATGAAATGGTGTGTAAGGGGGGTAAGAAAGATTTGCAAGAAACATTTGTAATTGCATTATCTCTAAGTAGAAAAGTTATAAATTATAATGAATAATACAAATGTATCCTGATATAAAATGGAAATGTTTGATCAAGAGGCTGAATATATAAGGATTGAGTTATTTTTATTGAGGAAGTTTCTCCTGGCTGTATGCAATATTAATAAAATGTGTTACAAGTTTATAAACAGAAAATATATTTGTTAAAATACAAATTTAGTATGGAAAGTATGTTTTAAATATTTAATGAAACAATTATCCTGTATTAACAGTATGTTCTTTATTTCTCAGATTAAAAATTCACAGGGATTTTTATCCCGCCCATCTTTAGTTGACGTAGTTTTATTATTCTTTATACTTTTTCAGAAACAGCTGAAGAATGCTAATTATCTACATATACATTTAAGAATACCTGTAGTTTGTAATTCAAATACTTTTTATATATATACACATAACACCTCAGTATTTATTAACCAAATAGTCTTCATACCCTATGACTTTGTAAGTGGGATTATAACACGTAAACTGGCTGCTGCTTACACGTCCCTGTGACGAAAATGTCTGGCTATGTGAGGGGAGGAGAGGTGGGAAATGGCCAGCAGGTGAGGAGCAGCGGTGGTTGCCAAGGCTGGAGGACACCAGCTCCGTTCATTGCATTACCTCCCAACGCTTCCCAGCACCCGAGCTCAGGTTCTTAGATGAAATTAGGCAGTACTTCACCGAGGCAATACAGAAAAATCCTTCCCTCCCATCGGGCGTGTTTCCTCGTAGATCAGCCTCTGGTTGACGAGAGGCAGGTGCTGGAGCATGAGGGTTTACCTTCTTAGAGTGGGTTGGTCGGTGATTAAAGCAAACCTTTTGTCATTCTGAATATTGCCATCATTTGAAATGCCGGTCTAACTTTTTGTTGACCTGTATGAAACTCGGTGACGCTTGACACTGCCCGCTGCCAGGAAGCCCCACAAATTAGTTGACTGCAGTGAAGTGATCCACTGGGACCTGCTGAAAATACTTCCACGAAACCTTTTTTTTTTCTCTTCTCTTGCCCTTTTTCCTCTGAGCGAATTTTTTGTCTATTTACATTTTCGCCTGTGTAAGTATTCCCTGCAGAAAATGTGGGCTCTGTTGCAAAAAGGGTGAACGCCTGGTGAAGAGGGTTGGTAGGGGGCTGCACCTATGTGTGGGGACAGGGACCACCACGGCGGTGGCTGTAGGACGCTGGGGACCTCTGGATTCACCAGACAACATGGGGAAGCACTGGAGGGAGGCTGCACGTGGTCTGCAGGTGAGAGCAGATGGGGCAGGGCTGGCTGTCCATCCAGGTCACTGGAGATAGGGCTACTCTGAGCTGTGGGTTTGAAGGACGTGGATCTGCAAAGCCGCCTCTGCTGCGCTTGGCAAAAAGACACTGTGAACAGTCAAATTAAGACTAGCAGGAGGTGCTTTTTTTAGGGTCAAGAAAGTGGACTCAAACCCTGCCCTGCCGCAGACCTCCTCGTGTGCCTTTGGGCTAGTTAACTGAGTTTTGCTTTTGGATTAGGTGGGTTGAAGACTCAACGCCAAGTGTCTTCCCTGCCTGAACTTTCAGACATTGCCCAAGCTGAGTAAGTGCTGAGGCGTTTCTCAAGTTATGTTTCGTGCCGTGGAAACCACCCAGAAGCCAACAGGGAGCCAGCGCAGTTTTCTGTAGTACAGACACTGCTTACAGCAGAGGACACTTACCACCAAGTGCTGCACCAACTTAACCGTCTCATCGGATTTATGATGAACCACCACATGAAGCACAGCAGCCCATGCACAGGCACAGAAGTACAATCACGAAACAGAAAAGGAATGGTGACAACCTCCTGGCTGTTTACAGCCTGAAGAGTGAAAAGCTGTTCTGACTGCTAGTGGCTGCTAAGCACCTAACTTGTGGAAACTACTCTGCCCCTTTGGTTGCAAACCCAGCGAAGGGCAAAGAACGATACCAGCAGGTCTAGTATCTTTGTGACTTTTCCACCAGTATCCAAGCGATACCATCAGAGAAGTTAGAAACTCAGAACTGCAGGGACATCTTGCAAAGAAGCTTGTAGAGAATGATTTAATACAACATCGGCCAGGACAGGCGCTACTGGGGACCTTCATGTAAGACTTACCCAGAGGTGGTGAAAACATCCTGTGAAATGGCGACAGGAACTCAGCGTTCAAAGGTCAAATTTACTGGCCACTTCACAAAGGTGTTGCTACCTTTCTCTTTGCCCAAGACACCAGTGTAATACTTGTGAGGAAACTGTTTTGGAAAATGGCTCTCCGGAGCACTACTGCGCTGCTCTGTGCTCTGGAGTGTGACAAGGCAGAGCTCACATCTCGTCTCAGGCAGTGTTTTTCTCATGAGAGAACTGATCCCAGATCAGCTCTGAAGACAGCAAAGTGCTATCCGTAGCCATTCATTATTTGTAGCCACAGAAAAAAATTGGATAAACTAAGTGATTTAATTGGTGTAAGACCCATTGCTCAAGCATCAGGCTTTATCACATGACCAATTTAAGGACAAAGAAAGACAACCCTACCAAAGCAGAGCCCAACTGGGTACTGATAGAGCACCGTCAGCATCTGCAGTAAATGACTCAGAGTCTGACAACTGAATTTATTAGAAAGAAGGATCTGGGCTCCGATGGATTCAGTCTTGCTGAAAAATTAATGGATTTATAAGTCTCTTTTGAGCTTTTGGAAACATTAATATCTATTTTTATTTGTATTACCCTGATTTTAATGATTGTACTCTTATGTGAAAGGTACATAATTATTGACCTTGTCAGATGTCCTCTCTCTCCACTGGTGGAAGGACCCTGGCAGCTCCCTGTGCTCTACATTTTCTGCTGGACACAGAGAGAGCGTCTAGCTGATGTAACCGTATTTTTGCTCTATTCATTCAATTAGTTTAAGAATATTTTTATAGAATAATTATCGTAACTTGATGGAGGAGTGCTTCCTAAAATCAGATGAATTGAGCATGAAATGTCATTTGTGCTAATCTGTCTGAAACTAGGAAAGTGTGAAATGTGCTGTAGGGAGGAATTATCTCTTCTGCAATGTTACAGCCCAGGAAAAAAAAATCTGTTTATTACACAAAATAAAAAGTATTTATAACGAAACCTTAACTTATTCTCACTTGTTCCTGGCTAAGTTAATGTGTCATTAATTGTGCATTTTTGTATATAATTTGAGAGGGAGGAAGGATGAACTATCTCTAGCACTGCAGCCACTTCTCTGTAACAATCACATTTTCTTTTTAATAGAGTAAGTTAATTTCTAAAGTGATCTACAGAGGAACAGAAGGAGGAACAAATTTTCTGTATCTCCTGCTACACTGGCACTCAGAACACGGAGTGGTGCCTAGTGCCAGGCACCTCTACCTTGCAGTCCTTCCTCCCCTTGTTCTCCTGTTATCTTATGTCTGGTGACCAGAAATGGAAAAGCAGCCTCTGAAGGTAAAAATTCTCTGGCGTTTGAGCTAGCCTTGCATTGCAATCTGCTTCGTAAACAAAGTTCTAGCTGGGCTGCAGCATCCCGCAGCGGGGCCCCATCCTAGGGGTTTTTCTGTACGTCTGTAAGCACGATATGCCTCCAGCAGCAAGGGAGGAACGGGGGTGCAAAGAGAAAGCCGGGAAAGGAGTCCCCGGCCCACTGATCAAGGCAAAAAAACACTAGAATAATTAACTGCTGCCTCATCCTCTATTTCATTTCCCTGCTGGCGTGTAAACTCTTGCTACACAGTAAGCAAAAACCCCACTGGCTTCGGTGAAACTGGGGTTTCACTCTGGATTGCATCACCCTCATATTTTCTCATTAATTACTGCTCCGCTGCTGTATCTGTAAAAGAAAAGAAGAGCAACACATCAATCATAAAGCAGACTTGAACTGTGGCTTTTCCATGTCCTGTGATTTTGGAAGGAGGTCTCAGACAAGGGGAACTTGGAGGCTGGAGGCTGTTCTAGCAGCTGGTTTGAGAAACTCCATGAGCTCCCTGTCCTCCTCTGCTCCCTGTGCACACACCCTGCCACCGGCAAAGGGGCTGGGTGTTAGCACCCAATATTTTCAATCCAAATTTTTAGAATGGAAAGTGCTTTCAGGTTACCGGTGAGAGTGTAGTGTTAGTTCAGGCAACTGATTCAGAGTCACTACAGGGAATAATCCCACCACCGCTGGAGGAACTGCCTTGGGTGTCTGATGTTCCTTTAGGGTGCCAGACCTGCACTAGAAACAAAAGAAGAGTCCTATAACATACAATTTTAAAAAACCTTTCATAATGATAATTACAGCAAAGCAAATAGGACAGAAACCGGGAAAAAAACCTTTTCTTTGACATGTATTTTTCTTTAAAATATTGCCTACATCTGCTGCCAACCTCTGAACCTCAGCACCACCCTCCTAGAGTACATAGAAGCTGATCATTGATGTAGGAGATAGATGCACCTTAGCGCGTAGTTCATGAAGGTGGAAAGCATTTTTAACCCTTCTATTAAAGTGACTTACATAATAGGTAGAGTTGATTTTGAGAGGTCTGAATTTAGACATGCAAGAGATTGAGGGGAAAAAATAAACCTTAGTGAAAGTTGATGCCTTTTCATTTTCAAAGAATGAAATTATCATTTATTCTGTTTATTACTAATGACAGTAATGTTGTGTTTATCTGGTTTATTTGGTTCTAGACCTTCAAAACAAGCGATGAGGTGCCCTGGAGCGCTGCCGCGGTAGCACTGCATCTGCCTGAGCTCCGAGAAGGCAAAGCAGTGCCAGGAGCTGGTGGGGAACCACCCAGGAAGGAAGCCCACCGCCTGTAGAAAAGGCCCCCGTGATACCCGACAGCGTGTGCCCGCACATCATCCCTCTGCTACTGGACAGGGGTTTGCAAGATGTAGATCATAGAGACGAGAGATGACAGGGTGCTGTGAGGCATCAACGACGTTGCTGGGAAGATGTCTCAAGAGACAAGTATTAGCGTGACAGCTACCGACGTGCTCAGCTCCTGCTGCCAGCGATGCCCCAGTAACACAGGTACCGGGCAGGGTGTCTCCTGATGAAGGTGCCAGCCATGCCTCTGGCTCTCTGGGCCTCCTGTGCCCCCCACAGCACCTTTGCCACAAGCAGCAGCATTTCTCCATGCGATCAGGCCTGTTTCTGGTTGCCGAGAGCCATTTCTGATGCCCTACAATAAGGTGCATAAGCCATCAGGGTGTATTTACACGTCTGCTCCTTTGGGACTGACAATCAGGGATCCTGAATTGAAGCCTTATCTTTAAACCAGCTCCTCCAAAGCCACCCATTTCTGTAGCAGCAGGCTGGGTTTGACTGAAACATGCTTTTTTTCCCCAGTCGTGGAAGTTTCACCAGGTCTGTTTTGGCTCTGAAACCATGCAGTCTAAGCAAAACTGCAACACCCTCTCTGGAAGAAATGCAGTTATCTGAGCATTTTAGAGTTATGCTGAGAATTTTAGACTCATGCTGGGAGTCTTTTTCAATTCCGTCTGTATTTTAAGAAGTGCTTCAGCTGAGCCTACCCCCTCCTGACTGTCCCCTCAGCATGCATGCAACTGCGTGCAAGCAGGTGCAGTGCCTGCCTTGGTTTGTTTTCACAGCATGTTATCTGCCTGGATGGCCCAGAAATGGTTGGGCCAGACTTCCAAGTACCTGAGATGATCTCATATCCGAAATAGCCCTATATCTGAGGAGGTGCAGATTTTAAAGCCCAGATTTACTGCTAGCTGTCTTCGGGTTCCCTGGGCCTCCAGCAGAGCTGGTTTGCCTTTTGTCCAAGCTGAGGAGCACTCTTCAAGGTAAACCAGGCTGAATGGCCCATACTACACGGATTAGAAATTCTTCACGCTGTCAGGAAAGGAATCCTTTAATGCAATTGCAGATCGCTTCAGTGAGCAGTACCCGTCATAGCATTGCATTACATTGCGCTTTATGTGTGACTGATCAACATGTTTGTGTATGTAAGTATGTAAAACTGCATCAGCTCTTAGCAAGTGCGATATTCATGGAGGTGTGGTGTCGTGGGCATCTCTCCCCATCTCCCCACAGCCAGAGCAAGGTCTCCTGTAAATGCAGGACAGGCAATCTCATACCTTGCACCTTGGCTGCCCTGTAGTGAGGATCCAGGAACACAACAGGAAAAGACTGAGAAGTTTAATATCTGGCGGTTTGGCAGAAAAAACAAATTGATGTCTATTCCATTTAGAGAAGTGATCTGATTCTTGTGTAAGGGATTTTTAGCAGCTTTGCCAGTGGTGGCACTTAGCAATGTCAAGAGGAGGCTTTTTGGGGAAGGGTTCAGCCCAAGGTACGAGCTTAGTCCTGAATACCTGGGGACAAGGTGGGGTTGGTCATTGCCTTTACTGCTATGTCCGCCTGAAACTATTGGTTCTTCAAGCACATGAGTTAGGAAATATCGATTCACTCATCAATATGGATGTGCGCAGAGGTAAACAGGAAGAAATATGCACTTCATAAGGATTTTTGCCTCTGTAAATTTGGTTTCTGATTCTGTTATGTCATGAGTCACCACAAGGAAGACCTAGAGTTTTTTTCACCATCTTGTGCCACTCCTCCAATGTATCACTAAGCCACTTAAAAAACGCAATTTATTTGGTCCAGTTCCCAACAGAAGAAACAATTTCCAGCCCCTACCAATTGTATCTCACTTATCCTTCAGGAACCAGCTATGGGGCTTAAAGAGTGAACCCATGTTACGGGTGCCAAATTTCTTAGTTTGTCATTAGGTTGATAATACACTTCACCCTCATTACTATTCTATCATTAGGATCTGAGTGGTTTGAGTGTTTGACTAAGTGGCTGTTTTTTCTCCTCAGAGGTATATGTGATGCTGCCTCTCAGCAAGGTGTCCTGAAAACCTTTTCTTAATGAACAAGTGATTAAAAGGCTTAAGTGCAAGAAAGCATCCAAAACACAAGCTGTGTTATCACAGAACGAGCCAGAAATAGGATAACCCTCAGCGCCACCGAGAGCACAGAGGTCCTTCACTCAGGTGCTCTCGACACTCTCGTTTTGTCTCAGTGGTAGCTGCCAGGCAGGGTCCCGTGGGCAAACCGTGCTGTGGCCCAGTCTCCATCATAAACGGCTGGCTAGTCCTCTGCCATGCACAGCAAAGCCACCCCAGGACAGAGCTGGGTCTTCCCTTGCTCCCATACATGTACATGTCCATGTTTCTGTTCTCAAGCAGCTGAGGAGCCTGCTGTGGGCTTCCTGCTCCTACCAAGGCTGTGTCTCCTTTGAGTGGGCTGCCAGGAAAAGCACAGCCAGCGAGTGAGAGTGAGACAGTGTCCTTGATGGTTTGTACTTCTGTGCTCTTTCACCAGGTCAGATTTGAATATTTCGTGCGGAGTTACAATAAGCTAACACTCGGGCTGCAGCAGTCAGCATCCCTTCCCAAGGAGTGGAGGTGGCTGCAGCAAAATGAAGAGCACATCCCCTCTGGAAGGGGCGTCAGCCAAGGAAATGCAGCATCCCCAGAGTGAAACTCCAGGCCTTCTGAAATCAGGGGAAATTTAGCCAGTGGTTGCAGCAGAGGACAAGTTTCACCTCCTTTTCCTCACCAGATGCGAGCATTGTGCATGCAAACCAAGGCTAATGCTCGGTGCTGCTTCTCCGAGGGATCCTCTGGTGCTGCCCCACTGCCAAGGCAGCCCGTGCACAGTATCTGCTTGCTCCTCGGTTACGTACAGGATGAACAGGAAGGCTCTGGGGAAGAAATGGTGGGTGTTGAACATACCATGCCAGGACCTCCAGGATCTCAGCACAGCACCAGTGCCAACGCTGTGTGTTTGGTCAGGGTCCTTCTGGTGGCACAGGCTGCTTATTGTCTGAATGAAGAAAGGTGGAGAGATAAAAATAAAACCCTCTTCCTGACATCTGGTAGAAATTTCTCTTCCATTTGTTTCTATTTCTGCCCTCTTCTCATTTGTTCCAGTAACTGAAACAGCAGCACAAGCTGACACTATCTGTCATTACCCATATCACTTTCAGTGACACTGGTTCAATTAACTGCCCTCACAGATGTCTTCATGCTCCCGAGAAAGGAGTTTCATCTCCCCAGCCCCGGAGAAGCTATCTGTGGGGATGGTGCCATCTTCGCTGCCTCCGGGGTCCCATGGAGTTGTCTGGCTGATGTGTTGTGTTGGTACCTCCATCGTTCCTATTTCTCACTGACCCAAAAGATGCAGGTACCAGACACCTGTATCACCCCCAGCACCACGTCTGAATTTCCCCACCAATGAGTAAGTTAAATCTCTGCTTTAGTCTTCCCAGTGGCTGATACCTTGTAGTTACTTTCCTTTTTTTTTAAGCGGTTGTGATCTGAGAAGAAGTTGGGGTTGCCTGGGCAGGGATCCTCGCTGATGGCTGGGTCTGCCCAGAGCTGCCAGCAGGGAGGCAGGGCAGGCACGTCGGCCGAGACCAGAGGTAGAGCAGTCATCCTCTTGGTACCATGACTTGGAGAAGAGCTGCCCAGTTTCCCTCTGTTTCTCTGCTGGCCAGTCTTATCTGGAACATCTTGTTTATTGCAAGTCTCTCTGCTGACCAGACTTTAGCATCCTTAGTTTTGATTTAGATTGTGGTTTCTGTATAGATAGCATCTAGGCACTTATGATGTCCTTGCAGGTTGTCATTAAGGGCTGTGTATTAGTTTCCAGTGCTGCCCATTTTCTCCCAAAGGCACCTCTTCTCCTTCCAGTCATTTGAGACACCTGGGGAAAAGGAACATTTTGCATTTGCACACTCTGGGTTATGACCTTGCTTTGACTGAAGAAGACTTCTGCCAGAGGAGAGGTTAGAGTAATCCAGGCTGTAATGGACTTATCCAGTCACAGACCTTGCTCAACATCTCATTCCTCTTCTCCTGAAGAGAAGAGGCAGTACAACTGATCTAATATACCTTGCCCAGGGCTGCGGGCACAGCGCTGATTCACTGGAGAGCAGGGAATCCAGGAGGAGTAGTTTATTAACTTCTCACCCTGCTGGCAGTCTAAGTGGGGGTGGGAGTGGGGGGGAAATGGAGGCTTGGAATTAAAAGTCTGATAACTTGCCAGGGAGATGATGACAAAAATCAAAAGGGAAAGCACATTTTATTTGCAAAGTTCAAGAAGGGTATTACAATCAAGAAGAGGAAAGCAAATTGAAGTATTAAAAATAAAGCACTTGATAGGAACTCTTTGACAGGGTGGCTAAAAAGTGTTTCGCTCAAACTCTCTCATGACACCACCATATTCCCCCCTCCCCTCCATTTCCGCTCCCATGTCACATCAATTAATTGGATTACGGCTGTTTGGGACGCCAGCCCGGCTGCAGCTGTGGTGCTGCTGAGCACAGGCGATTTCAGGCTGTGTGGGAAGGAGCCGTGCTGGATTATTCTGACCTCTGATCCCTGAAACAGCTTCCTGGTCCTTGACCCCGTGCTGAGCTGTGTGTGGCAATAAGGTTTATGTCACAAGTGAGGAAGGTTAAGCCATCAGAGAAGGCCCCTTGAATATTGAATTTTATGGCACCGATCTGTCAAGAGTTGAGAACTTTGTCTGCTTCCTTCCAGGACAGGCCGATCCAAAACAGTTGTGATGGGCTGGGGGCAGTCGGACCCTTTGCTTAGTCCAGCGTGGAGGTGGGGAGCTGGCAGAGAAAAATACAACTTTAGCTCAGTCCTGGGTTTTGTGCTCGTTGTTGCTCATGTGTGTGCACAGGGATCTCGGGGACCCTCTGCCAGAGCCCAGGAGCAGAACTGCTGCCACCACTGCCACCACCACCATCCCAATTCCCGTTCTCACTGCCATGGAGGAGCAGCATCTCAGGGCAACCACCAGCACAGTGGCTGTTTTGCATTCCTGTGGGCAGGCCTAGCTAGGAGGACAAAGGCAGGCATTTTTTTAAATGCCAGGTTTATTAAAAAAAGGCACAACCTTATCATTGGAGACAAGAAATTCCAGCAGGACTTAGCCCCCAGGTGAGCAGTAGACCCTTCTGGCAGGAGGAGAGAAAACCCAACACTTTTCAAGGCTGCTGGTATTTGCACAAAAATGTCTGTCTCTTGGCACAACACCAGAAACCTTCTCCTCCTTCCGAGCCCAGTGTCCTCTCTGAAAGCTTTAACTGGTGACACCTAAAGTACTTTGAGGTTTCTATTTAAAACCTAAAAACTATTTTATTACTCAGCTTCAGAGTACAGGGGAACGTCCGTGAGAAAGGTGGGTCTCTACACCATGAATGCTTTTGTAATCATCCGCTCTCTTTGATGAAGATACTGATACTATATTTTTTTTTCCCTTCCAATCCATCAGGCTGCTGCTTGGGTGCCACTGCTGGGTACAGTTTGTGCAGCAGTACCGACACAAGGCAGAAGCTAGCTACCTGCTACAGTTTTACTCAAGTAATACTCCAGCCCAACCTGTATTTTAGTTGCTGAGCCAGAAAGCTGTGAGGGCAGGGATGCCAGGCCAGGCCACCCTCTGTTTAGCCCAGTCTCAAAGCAGAGAATAGCAGAAGCCATGGGGAAGAGGTGGGAGTGGGATACATGCCACTAGTGCTCTCCCAGGACCGTGAACCTGCCACCAGCTCTTGCCTGTCAGGGACTTTCAGGGAGATTGCAAACTCTCTGAAACTCATCCCTTCTCACAGCAGGAAGCCAAGGCAGAGCCAGGAGTTTAAATAGCCAGCATAAACCTCATCTGGACCAATTCTTAGATGTAAGGTGCATTTCTTCAAAAGCATAGCATAAATATTTCAATAATTCTTCTGACGTTAGAATTACCCAGATGGGCTGAGATAAAAAAAACCCAAACAAACAAATACAATGCATCAAATTGCTTTGCATCAGATCACCCCTGCTCACTGAGTACTCAGCAGAATTGCATGAACAGCAGGTGGAATTACAGGAGCAGGTCACCTGAGCTCAAGAAGTGCATAGAAGGGTGCAAAAAGGCTCAGAGGAAAGCAAGTGAGAAAGGCTGGCGCAGGAAACCACTTCTCTGCAAGGCAGAGACACAGCAGAGCAGGACTCTGCCACCAGTAAGGGACACAAAAGGACTGTGGGGAGGGCAGGAGAGAAGGTGCAGGAGATGTGGCAGCAGTGGGGAAAGGGTGTGCAGGGGGCCATTACTCACTCTTCCAGGTCTTGTGTAAGAAACCTGTGGAATCATCAGTCTTAAAAGAAAGTTAAATATTTAGAGATCAGATTAATGAAAATTAAATGCATACCTCCTTCAAAAAACCCAACACCTTTTTTAGCCAAGTGCTCTATGAATTTAAAGAACTTGTTAGCACAAGGTGATGTGGACCCCAGAACAAGAAGTGAATTAAAAATCATGTTTAAACAAACACACACGCCTCTTGCTTGCCATTGGAAGCAGGATGCTGGGCTAGGGGATCTCTTAGCAGAGTAATCTTTAAGTTCTTCTGCTATATTAACCCCTTCCAGTGATTTTAAGGGCCTTTTAATTTTTTTAGTGATGCAAAGAGACCTGTTGACTTAATTTTGACCAGTGTGGGGAATACAAGTGCTGAGCTGGGAGCAGCGCGGGTGAAGGTGGCACTGGTCAGGGTGGGAAGTGGGAGTCAAGCCAGTGCTTCCCTCGGGGGCCTTCAGCCTCGTGGGATGGGCAGGCTGGGACACATATAATAGGGGTAGCAGGGAAAGGGGGGCAACACTTTTCTGAGCCTGCCACCAAAACAAGCACCCAAAAGCCATGTTCTCTAAAATCCCAGGCTGACACGACTTTACCGGGTCTCAGAGTTCCTGGTAGGATGAGTAGCCCTTGGGAAGTACATGGTGGGAAGCTACACCTGCTGTCCTGGCTACTTCTTCCCAAGTCAGGGAGCTTTTGGTCTCCCCACAGGAGCCATTCATACTGGAGCTAATGGCCAGAAAAAAAAGGGGAAAAATGCATGGGGTTTATAAAGAGCTTTATAGCTGAAGGAAATGGAATTAGTCCTAAAGTAAAAGCTTTATGAATACTTCACTGTTTTTTCATCATTTAGTTTGGTTGATATTGTTTTCCTGTACATTTCCTGTATTTTTGGTTAGTTTTTATAGGCTTTTTAATAGAACTAATCAGGCCAAAGTGTTCACTTGTTTAGTAGTATGGCAGATTGACAGGTTTTTGGGCTGGTTCTGGGGGCCTAGACTCTAATCACAGAAAACTGCTAATGGACTGAGACTGTGCCTAAGACATCCTAGCGAAACGGAGTCTTAATAACCTTGTCTGATACTTTTGTGTTTATTTTTGTTTTATTTTTGATGTTAAATTTGCAGGGGCAACATGAATTGCTAGAGTTCATGTAGCAAATTATGAGCAGAGAGCTGAGCATCCTCCTGCTGTGTTTCAGTCCAAGAGTGTCTTCATAAGCTTTTATGACTTTCTTCTGTTGTGTGAGGAGTTCAGGAACGCGTTTTTATGCTGACAAGTGGAAAAGCAGCACAGCCGAAATGCATGCTAAAAAGGGACTTTCCTTTCTACTATCCACATTTCTCCCCTTTGGTATTCATGCTGCGGTTCTGTCTTCACTGCCTGCGCTGATAAGTCAGCATAAACAGATGCTAATGCAAAAGTTAAAGTCAATGCGGATGTATGAGTAAGTTGCTATGGACGTCAGGACAAGCCGGCTGGATTGCAATGCAGCAGTTATCGCTGCTCTGGGGTGTGATGAGCCGCCGTCTGCTGCAGCCGGGGTCCCCCGTGGGCACCGCTTGCCCATGCCCGGCAGCGCAGCCGTAGGGGACTCAGCTCGGCTCCTCCTCGTCCGCCCTGGGAGCAAGGCTTCCAGAGCCGCCGGATTTACTGCTCGGAGAAGGGCTGGTTGCTAACGTGAGTGCTGGTCTGTTATAAACTGCACAGATGACTTCCCTCCTACCTCCCCTTCGTGGCCCGATGGCTTGTGGAGAGCCAGCGTTCAGATAGCCCCGTCAGCGTGCCCTCCACTGCAGAGGGGACCCTGGGTTCCCGTGGAGGTGTGGGCAGGTGCAACCTCCCGCTGATGCTGAGGAAACTCTTGGCAGAGTGCGTGCGTGAGAGTGAGACACACATGCACACACACACATGTGCGCACACGTGTGCTACTCTGACTCCGAGACGTTGTCGACGAGTGTGCCAGGGGAGGCAGACAGCAAAGGGCACGCTAAGGTACTGAAATTAGCCTGAGTAAAGGCAAAATCGCTGCTCCTCGACATGCCCCAGGGAAGTTCTGATGTGCTCCTGCCTTCACTGAATCACAGAGTGGTAGGGGTTGGAAGGGACCTCTGTGGGTCACCTAGTCCAACCCCCCTGCCGAAGCAGGGTCACCTACAGCAGGCTGCACAGGACCGCGTCCAAGTGAGTCTTGAATATCTCCAGAGAAGGAGAATCCACTACCCCCCTGGGCAGCCTGTTCCAGTGCTCTGTCACCCTCAGAGTGAAGAAGTTCTTCCTCATGTTCAGACGGAACTTCCTGTGCTTCAGTTTGTGCCCATTGCCCCTTGTCCTGTTGCTG
>Ga0065711_1032982_pt1 | contig 26318 bp, 14 predicted proteins | sample Hoacrofraction12_FD_59098 | JGI IMG/M metagenome (GOLD analysis project Ga0065711, IMG submission 59098) | Hoatzin crop microbial communities from Cojedes, Venezuela - Epithelial fraction 12 v2 (version 2) | ecosystem: Host-associated > Birds > Digestive system > Esophagus > Crop | place... | reverse complement strand
CTCGTCCTAGGCAACCCCCTGGATGGAGCTTCACCTTCACCCACATCCTCTGTGGCCGGTCCCTCACATTCCAGAGCCCCATATCTGTTGCTTAAGGGCAACTGGGCAGGTGAGGGAGGCCGGGAGGGGAATCCTGCATAGTACATTTCTTTACATTAATAAATACATATTATTTATATATGCATTTGTCATCTTACTTCTGAAGCTTTAAGGCACCAGGTTTCAGTCCTCCACATCCACAGAGCCTTAGGACTGGCTACAGAAGTCAGGATATTTAGAATCATAGAACCATTAAGGTTAGAAAAGACCTCTAAGATCATCAAGTCCAACTGTCCAACCATCATTTGTGCAATATTTAAGTGCTTAATGCCCATTCAACCAACTTATGCTTTTCATATTGGTCTCACCCTACAGGTACTTAGAAGTTTTCCAGGTGGGCCTGACAGTTGTCTTCCTGAAGGCACTGGTCAGTCTCAAAAGACAAACTTACCCTCAGGAGGGTGCGCCCAGTCCCGCAGCTACATACTTGGAGGTGCAGAGAAGAGGCAGAAAGGTCTGCCAAGGCCCCATCCAATCATCTCACACGTGAGCAGTGACTTGTGCCTTTTGCACAACAGAAATGCCTCTCAAATACTGATCTGAAAGGTGAGAAAAATCCTTAAAAGGATTTGAACCCACAGCTCCAGTTCCCCAGGAGAGTAATTTCTCCTAGTGGATGTATGCAGTAGGTGAAATTAGACTACACTCAGGCATGCTAAATTAAAGGATGGAAGTCAAGCAGGGAAGAAGCATGGTGGAGAAGCCAGCTCAAGCCTAGTCGTAGCACGCTGGACTAAAAGGGGGCAAAATGAGTGTTCTCCCTTCCCTGCTTTCTGTTTTTACATCCCACAATTGACTTCTATGCATAAACACATTGACAGGTCAGAAACAGCCAGACAGAAAATAAAATCTAAGCAAAGCAGTTTATGAGGCTAGAGGAAGAGTAAAGACAAGAGAAGAGACATAGGATGTAGACTACTAGTGGGAGAAGCACAAAGCAAAAGTGAAAAACCAAAGAGACCTGACCAGGAGAGAGTGACAGAGAAAGGACAGAGGGAGAGATGGCACCATCCCAGAGTGCAAGTGGATGTAAGAAAGGTTTGTTTTTGGTTACCCTAGCATCCTGTTCCTCACTGAGGAGAACAAACACAACAGAGCAAAAACAGCTTTTGCCCCCATTTTTTCCACATATTACATATGTGACAGCTACATTTAAAGGAGGTTCTAAGAATAAAGGGAAGCCACTTGACTGCTGCACAGTCCTTCCCAACGCTGCAAGTATGACACTTGAAAAAGTGAACCACAAGACAGAGCACAGCTGGCATTAGGAGATGCCTATTTATCAGGACAGCTTTGCTTAGACCCAGATCTTGATCTAGCAGAAGTTATAAGCAGACCCTTAGGAGGGATTGAACCATTCTGGCTTAGGTGCTCAGTCTGAGAAAATCACCCTGAGCTCACTGGATAATCAAGTCAGAAAAAGGCACCTTGGTGTGGCAATCAATTTAATCCTAAACCAGAACAGATAATTGACTCTGGGGGTACATATTCATTACCCAGTACGACTACCTTGCCCTTGTAGGTATATAAAGTTAGATGAGGGGAGTCCCACCTTTGCTAATTAGCTAAGCCAATCTACGGGAGAGTTGACAGCAGCCTGGCTCCCCCACTGAAGTCCAGAGTTACCCTCCCCTTCTCTGCACTGTCACCAACCACAAGCTGATCCCATCATGAGCTAGCACAGGCTGCTACGCCAGCAGAAAGCTATTTCTCTTTTTGTAATGCTGTTTTGCAGTTGATTTAGTTCCTTGGTTCCTGGTGAGGGTAAAATGGCCATCATTCCTGTGAAAAATGTTGCCAGCCAGGGAAAGAAATGCCCTTGGCAGCAGCTGAGATGGCCTTCAGTGTGTTACAAAACTGTGCCCTCGCATGCCAGCAGCATACAGAAAACAGAAAGATGCATAAATGAAAGAATTAAAGGGACTAAATTCACCAGAAAAAAAACTAGCACGTAATTAGAGTGGGAAATTTTTAAAGAAGGAAAGATATGGCAAAATACTAGGCTATAATCAAAAATAAAATCTAGCAAACGATACAGAGCATAGGAGATACAACAAAACGAGGCATGTTGCAACAGCATGCAAGCCACCGAGAGTCATGGAAATGATCCAAGAGTGTTATCCTCAAATGACAAGGACATACTTCTTGGAATGATATCCTCAACAAAACACCATGGTCCATAAGCATGCATGATCAAAATCCTGCATTTGAACTGGGGCAGCGTCAATGCAATTTCAACAAAAGGTTATTTTTATTCTCAGGCTGGGGATCTGCAGAGACCATATGACACTCTGCATGTGATCCTGTGCTGAACCTTTCATATGAGCTCTTGGGAGCCTGGGAAAAGAAGGGAAGTAAGTTACACTGGTGACACAAAGACCAACAATACCTTCAGTTAAACAGCCAAGTCTCAACATAAAAGAAAAACTAAGACCATTAGGGCGAAAAGTAAGCCCCACAGAAAATACAGCCACATATCTTCACTGGTCAGGGTGAACTTGATAGCAATAGTACTATTCAATGTACTTTCAATCTTAGAGCTCTGAAACACCTTTCCAAGCACAGATAAGGGAAAGAAGACAAAAGGAAAGTGAACCTACAGAAGTGGCTCCCCAGATTAAGAGAAAATATATGGTTGGTACCTAGAAATGGTCGTAGAAGCAAAATGTAGTGAAGAAAACAGGTTTCTATGGGCCTGATACAACTTAATAAAAGCAGAAGCAAAGATACGATTCCTGCAGATGACTAGACATTAACAACATTCTCAGAAGTCACTGTATTCTTACACTAGTATTCAACAGCAGACTTTCACTAACCAGTCTATATCATTGGCAATAGTCATGATCCTACTTACAAGGCATACCAAATGGAAGCCAGCTGAAAAAATAACTTTGAGTAGCAAAACATTTCCCAGAGCAGCTCTTATATATGTATCACAACACACACATTTTCAATTCTTTGCCATGTACAATGCACTCACTGGTCTACAAATATTTTTAAAAATTGAGAAAAGTACAAGTGATTGCATGCAGGTTTGAGATGCTTTTGACAATCTCATCTCATTTTGAAAAAGAAATGTGAATTCAGAAAGAAACAGACAGAATGTGTAGAACACAATTTGCAAACAAGGGTGTTTATCTGAATTCACAAAGACTGAAGGTGTTACTTCCCTTATCCATACACCATGATGCTTCTGCTACCAAAAGATTCTTGAGGATGACAACTCCCTTTGGGATTTTTTTCATTAAAGTCCTTCCATCTAACCAACTGCCCTCAGAGATTTCTTTATTTTAATAATGTACATTTGTAGGGAAAAATATATCAAGCTATGTCAAGTAAGTGATAACTACTGGCATCTCCACCTGCTTCAGTGCTCAGCAAATTCTCTAACAATAGCAGCAGATGCACCTTTCACACAGCTAGAATATGACCAAAGGCCAGTTGCACACAAATTAGGAAGCTGCACATCAGCTACGCAGAGATCACTTTAACGTCAGCATGTACCTGTTCAGCCCTTACAAGAACACAAAAGTAATGCTGCCACTCTGATTACGCAGCTACTAGCAAAGGAAAAGGCTTAGAGGTGTTAAAGGCTACACTGACCTTGCCCTGGCTGAAATCCCAGCATCTGCCAGTTGACTTCATCAAAGGAAGAACAAACAACAACAAAAACAACAAAAGTCACGGTTTCTCAGTGCTGCCAAAAAAGTACAGAGGAATCAAATCTAAATAAATGAGAAACTCCATATATTCATTACTGTAGTTGCAACACTTAACATCATCTTCCCTGAAAATCAAGGAACAATGTGAATGCAATCATGTGCAAATTAATCTAAAATGGGCAAATGCCCGTTTAAATAGGGACGCTGCCCGGTTGTGCAGGGATGGCATCAGGAAGGCCAAGGCACAGCTGGAGATGAACTTGGCAAGGGATGCTAAGAAGAGTGAGAAGGGATTCTACAGGTATGTCATCCAGAAAAGGAAAGTTAAAGAAAGTGTATCTCCATTGCTGAGCAAGACTGGAAAACTGGTAACAACAGACAAGGAGAAGGCTGAAGTACTTAAGTTTTTTGCCTCAGTCTTCACTGGCAACCTCTCTTCCCACACCTCTCGAGTGGATGGACCACAAGACAGGGACTGAGGAGCAAATTCCCTTCCACTGCAAGAGAAGACCAGGTTCGTGACCATTTGAAGAACCTGAACATACACAAGTCTATGCGACCTGATGAGATGCATCCCAGAGTCCTGAGGGAACTGGCTGATGTCATTGCCAAGACACTCTCCATCATATTTGAAAAGTCATGGCAGTCAGGTGAAGCCCTTGGTGACTGGAAGAAGGGAAACATTGCACCCATTTTTAAAAAGGGTAGAAAGGAGGAGCCTGGGAACTACCAACCCATCAGCCTCACCTCTGTGCCTGAGAAAATCATGACATTGATCCTCCTAGAAGCTCTGCTAAGGCACATGGAGGACAGGGAGGTGATTCGAGACAGCCAGCCTAGTGGCCTTCACCAAGGGCAAGTCCTCCCTGACTAGCTTAGTGGCCATCTATGATGGAGTGACTACATGAGTGGACTAGGGAAGGTCTACTGATGTTGTCTGCCTGGACTTCTGTAAGGTCTTCAACCTGGTCCCCCACAACATCCTTCTCTCTAAATTGGAGACATACGGATTTGATGGGTGGATGAGGAATTGGTTGGAAGGTCACATCCAGAGGGTGGTGGTCAATGGTTCAATGTCCAGGTGGAGACTGGTGACAACTGCTGTCCCTCAGGGGTCCGCACTGGGACTGGTGCTGTTTAATATCATCATCAATGACACAGACAGCGAGATCGAGTGCACCCTCAGCAAGTTTGCAGATGACACCAAGCTGTGTGGTGCAGTCAACGTGCTGGAGGGAAGGGATGCCATCCAAAGGGACCGGACAAGCTCAAGAGGTGGGCCTGTGTGAACCTCATGAGGTTCAACAAGGCCAAGTGCAAGGGCCTCCTGCACATGGTTTAGGGCAATCCCCAGTATCAATACAGGCTGGGGGTGAAGGGATTGAGAACAGCCCTGACGAGAAGGACATGGGGGTACTGGTGGATGAAAAGCTGGACATGAGCCACCAATGTGCGCTCACAGCCCAGAAGGCCAACCGTATCCGGGGTTGCACCAAAAGAAGCATGGCCAGCATGTCGAGGGAGGTGATTCTGCCCCTCTTCTCTGCTCTGGTGAGACCCAACCTGGAGTCCTGCGTCCAGCTCTGGAGCCCTCAGCACAGGACAGACATGGACCTGTTTTAGTGGGGCCAGAGGAGGTCGACAAAAATGGTCAGAGGGCTGGAGCACCTCTCCTGTGAGGAAAGGCTGAGAGAGGTGGGGCTGTTCAGCCTGGAGAAGAGGAGACTGCAGGGAGACCTTGTCACAGCCTTTCAGTACTTAAAGGAGGCTTATAAGAAAGCAGGGTACAATCTTTTCAGCAGGGCCTGTTGTGATAGGACAAGAGGTAATGGTTTTAAACTAAACTAGGGTAGATTTAGACTAGATATAAGGAAGAAATTTTTTACAGTGAGGGTGGTGAAACACGGGAACAGGTTGCCCAGAGAGGTGGAGGATGCCCCATCCCTGGAAACATGCAAGGCCAGGTTGGACAGGGCTCTCAGAAACCTGGTCTGGGGGGTTGGGCTAGAGGACCTTCAAAGGTCCTGTCCAACCCAAACTATTCTATGATTCTATGAAACAGAGTTGTTTAAAAGACAGAATAAAAACTATTATGACCAGAACCATTAATAAACCACCTGACAGACTCTAGCATCAAGTGCCAACAGATTTGTTTCACAGAAAAGGATGCACACAGGTTGTTGTAGCGGATACAACTTCCCTGGGCGTATGAAGTTGGCATTGCTCACACAAGCTTGACACACACCCTCCAGAAACTAAACTCAGGATCTGCAAGACACGAGATGCCCAGTTGGTCTCTGTTTTCAGACGGAGGGGTTCCAAGTTGATGGTAAAACTATCCCAGCATCTACAGAGAGCACTCTTTTTCAACAGTGTACTAAGTTCCCATTAAACCCATAGCACTGTGGAAGTACATGTAGCAGCGGGCACAGTCTGTGTAATAATCAATGGTCATTTAAAGCACTTCCGATATGTAACCTATTTACCTATCTCCACAAAACTTGTGAAGATAATACAATTGCCTCCACATATGACACATAGACAGGTTAAACTTAAATAATTCAAACTTAATAATTCTGGAGATATGTAACTCAAGACATGAACTTCTTTGGAAACTGGTAGAAACCCTCACATTCTACCTAACAAGAACATCAGAAGGACTTCCTTAGACCAATTAGGTTTCTCTTCACTATTTCCTCAACAGAACAAGTAAGGATTATCTGTGAATGCTCTGTCCTTTCAAGGATTGCCCTTGAATATTCAAAACAAATATGGTACTGAAAAATCTATAATTCTCCCTTGAAGATTTAAGATTTAGGATTATGTTCAGAATTATTTAAATGGAGCAGACATAATGAAATAGCTATGTCTGTCATCTAAGATTTTAAACTACTTTTGAACTGTTTATAAATTGCTGTTTTATGTTCATGCATTCATGAAGGGTTTATATAACATTCACAAAAAAGAAAGGAAAGTAGAGAGTGACTATAGGGGTTTTGGCACTCCACAATTACATGAAAGGCAATTTTGACATTAAGATATTAAACAGCAAAGGAAGAAAACCTCCAATAAAGAGGTTTTTCAGTTGCAGCTCACAACATGGCTCTTGTTACATCATCTCACCTCATCTCTGCATCAGCTTCAAACTGCAAGTTCATTGCACAACTAGGGAGAGTCATTGCAAACGCACCTGTGGATGCTGCTGGCAGATCCACCACTCTGAAGTCCCTGCAGCATGCACGAGCAGTGCTTCTCTTCCTCTGCCCCATGTTGTCAGTATCTGTTTCCTCAACATTTTTTCTAAGTAACTCCAGTAACCAGTCAGCCATCAGAGACCTGTTTTCTCATTAACACCCCTCTGACAAGAGAGCTCAGTGCGAGACATTTTTCTTTTCCTATGTAATAAGACATTTTTTGCTGTTTCCTGTTCTAGGCCTTCATTACATTCTTGTCTGATGTTCTTATTTTGATCGGCTGTAATTACTGTGCCAGCTAACAGTGCCAGTTCCTTCACGTATTTTTTTTCCAAGCTTTTTGTTTTAATTCCCCCAAAATAGACAATCTCTTATAAATCCTTCTCTGTTTATAATCATAAAATTCCACTTGTATTAAATAATGTCCTTACAAAACCTTCCATACTTTCTTGTCTCCCCTTAACTCCGATATAATCAACAACCTTTGGTGTACAAGATTCATTTAACAAAAGAAGTGCTTATGAAGGCTTTTAAAATGGATGCCAGTTATTTTGGTGCCTTCTTTAGTGAAGGTGAATGATTTATGAACCCTTCAGCCTCTGTACAGTGCATTCTTTAGCCAGCCAAGCACTACTTCATGTAAGCTTCATTGTCCAGCCCTTGCCGCACAGAAACGAGCAGACTGCCCCCAGCATTTTGGCCAGATGGAGATCAAATCAGCCCCTGATCTGTGGTCTCTTGGAGGCCCACAGACTATTTCTAAGGAGTTGACTAAAGATAAATAAATGCATGCCTATTATCAGCAAGGTTCAATACCTGCTAAAATCATCAGCACCTTCACAGGTGCATTTGGAGGGATCCACAACTAAGCCTGAAAATAACTCAAATTAAAGTGAAAATCTTAGACTGCTATCTGTAGGATTTCTTGACATTATTATTTATGCTTATTCCACACTTAGCAAACCATACTAAAAAGATCAGGAAAAAAAAAAGAAAATAATCAGAGTGAGCTATGCTTATGAGAGGGACAGGCACCAGGAACCTGAGTATAGCTATGGACACCGCTTCATTCTTCAAGGTCCCCACTCAACTGCCAGCCAGAGCTGAAGCAGTTTCCACTCTCCATACTTTGCCCCCATTCTTCACCTCTAATCCTCCAAATAAGAGCTGCTTAAGTTAACACCGGCAACACCACCACTGAATCTGTATCTGTGGCCTCTTCCCAAGTCCAAACAAAGCATCCATAATCATCTTCTAACAATTCAGCCACCTTCAGAGGCAGGAGGTGCCTGTGGTTTTGTCAGAAAGCTTACTTGGGTGTCTAAGCTTTTCTTACTGCTCAGACCAGAGCTGGCCAACGTCTTGCTTGAAGAGAGTGACAAGACATTGTTCTCCTACCTAGCCCATTTATGCCCATCAAGGAAATGCTTCTGAACTCCTTCAGTCTCCTCTAAGCACACTGTTAGCAGGAAGGTTAATAGAAAACATTGCCATTCCCTTCCAAAACAAGGTGGGGAGATGCCTCTTTCTTGCAGCCTAGCTTCTTATGGGAGTGCTCATGCCAAAGGAATAGACTTCCCTGAACTGTTTAGGCTTTCTCTTGTTTTATTTTCTAAAATTAAAGCAGTTTCAACATCAGAAACTGTCTTGGGAGCTGTGGACACAGTCTTGGATGTTCAGTGATCCCAATTCCAAATTACTGTGTCGGTCAGTGATGAGGGAGTGACAAGGGCACCTTTCCAGCAAGTGGGAGGTGGGGGTCTGAAGCAGTGCCATGAGCTCCATGCAGATCTCCCACTTCCCAATTAACTGCCCCCAGCCAGTAGATTATTACATGACAGCTGGGTAGCAGCAGACCATTCTTCAGACACAACTGTAGAAAACTTTTTTCAGAGACAGTTTTCAAAGGCTCTGTGTCTGACGGACAACTGGGCACACACATTCAAGCTCAGGTTCCTGCAGGCACTTGGCACTAAAGGTCATGAATTTATCCACCCCTACATTCAGCAGTGGGAATCCCGGAGCACATCCCTCACAAGCATTTTCCAGATGGCTGTTGTGGCCATCACACACTTTGCTGGCCGTGGTGGGTCACCTTCTTCAGCGCTTAGCTCTCCTCCATTCACTCCATGTAGCACCTAAACATTGCAGATTCTTGGTCTAGAGACAGGTATCTAACTTGCACCACAGTGAAACCGTTTATTCACGTCCATGTTTCATTCATGTGCTTTACTGTTGGACCAGATGATCTTTAAAGATCCCTTCCAATCCAAAGCATTCCACGATTCAGTGTAGGAGGAAACCAGTGTAAACCCTAGAACTCCTCACCAGCTGTCCTATTGCTCTGTTCTGGCCTCCAGGACACCCTATGGACCTCCTAACCAATCTTCTGATACAGCTTTGAATAAGCAGCATCCAAACACTCACAGTAGCTAAGGATCCTGGCATCCTAATAAACAAGTAAGAGACTGGTCCAGTAACGAAGAATTCGAGCAGACTAACTTCCCTTCTCTTCTTGTCTACAGACATCTCATACAACTATAGGCAAATAACCCAGGATTGGATTTTTCTGAAGAGGCACTTAGAAGGGCGAGATGAGACATTGCTTGATTTTCAAAACCACCTCTTTCTAAAGTTTCAGGCTCCTAATAAGTTATTTTCCTCTTAAGAGTTTATCTAGCTCTTAAAATCTAGCCGTACTCCCTTGCAGCTTTCAGTTCCAAATATATAAAATGGAGCACTTTTAGCACAAAAGTTGGCAGAAGCACTAACAAAGCCTTAGAAACATTTTTAAATGTTCTCTCCCTTGCACAGGTGTTTGCATGGCTAAAAACATCACAAGGCTTAAACCCTTGTACCTACACATCAAACCCTCTTGAAGGGTTCCACTCTGACAGCTCGCACACAGAATGGTCTGTGGCTCACGTGCAAACCAGAAGGAAGCTCTCAGATTTTAAGAACCTGCCAGCTAGTTATCAACCAGTAATCCGAAGGGCTTTGCCTACAGTTGATGCCTTACGAGCCCAGTCCGTGCCTCTTTCACCAGACTACTTTTCCCAAAATACATCCTAACACTCCTCTCATGGAGGGAAATGAAAACAGTGAAACCCTGACCACACGGCCTTGCGGGAAACACAGTTCAGCTGTGAACTCCAGCCAGCAGGGAAATGCAATGCAAAGCACAGACTACACTTCCCAGGAGACACCATGAGAATATTTTTTGCTAAACTCTTCTGGTTTTCAGCCAAAATACTTTGACAAAAGAACTAAACTACCTCAGAAAACTGACACTTTTCTTTAAAAGACCACTTGGCCAAAAGCCTTCCTACTTCAAAAGGATTCTGGTTCAAGAGATTTTGAACAGCTCTAAAGTTGACTAAATCAGAGCTTTAGAAACTGTGTAAAAAAATCACTCAAAAGTAACCAGAAAAAAATAGCCTTTAACAGAATTTACAATGTATAAATTACACAGTAGATTTCTGCTGTTTCCACAGTACAATTCTCTGCTGACTCTTAAGACTATGCCATGTTTAAAATGCCATTTTGACTATGAATTTAAGTTACCTATTCTTTCATGTATTAATTAAAACAATAATTTCATTTTAACAGATACATCTAAGAATTTTCTGAAAGATAGTCCAAACATATTTAAAATGAATACTCAACTTGAAAGTATTACTTCTTGTCTACATCTGCATACCTTATTTATGCCGCATCAGTAGCATAATAAAATTTTAGGGATATGTCTAACTAGTTTCACAAATTAAAAGATTCTAATATCATCGTTATAAGTGAGACCTTTAAATCAGTGTGTATTTTATACTCTCTGATCACTATAATGCCTTAAATGATCATGGGCATGTAAATGATCATATAAATATGAAATTTAAAAAATCTTAGCTACAGAGAAGGAAATGGCAATAGTTTCCTGCTAATTTTTAAAATCTTTCAGTACCCAAGGATCGAAGTTGTAGTATTTCCAGTCCAGAGGCTCTTTGTTTCATCGTACAGCCAGTGAAGTTGGGTATTTCAGTTCTCCACAGTGATTTGATTTTGCTACAGAAAACAATCCCCCTCCTAAATTTCACTGCCTATACTGAGCACGTACACAAGTATGCACAGAGGTCAGAACGGAAACTCACGGGTCCCCTTACGAATCCTACTTTTCATCTCTCATTTCTGAAAAGCAGGCGTGTGGCCTTCTGGTTACTGAAGTATGGTTTACTCTCATATTGCAGCTCATTTAGATCAAGATTTTATATCCTTAAATTTCATTAAGCATTCGTGTATACTACTTCCAACTTGATTTGGTTTTCACCAAGTTTACTGTTAATTACCCAGTGGTGTAATTTTAGCTCTTACTGGTTCTTCTGTCATCTGCTTCACTTCTGCAATGTCAGTCTTCATTCCCTGCTTTGCAGCTGTATTAAAAACTCACTTTTTGAAGTATAAAATAGCCAGCCGCTTATGAATAGAAGGATGGAGAAAAGCACTTAATAATTCCGAAATCAAACTGAGATATTGATTATCTGTTACCAGGAACCACAACCATTAATGAACTGCATGAAATTTCAATTGTAGGAAAAATTAAAATTCATAGACTCTTTCGTCTTTCCCTGCTCAAAGCGAGCTCTTCCAATGGCATTTGGACATTTTAAATACAAACTCCACACTAAACAGGAATTCAGTGATGTAATCCACATGGGTCCTTCTCAACAGAAAGGTCCAATGTTATCTGATAGAATCGAGCAAGTTCTTATTTCCCTTACCTTCCCCTACTCTGTGGGGATCGTTAATCATATTCTGCCACTTGCAAGGCAGCCCCCTAACAAACACCCATGCTTTTTCCTCTACACGCTTCTAAAGAGTGAAAGTACAAAACTCTCTTACCTTACGGTTGCTGAGAAAACGGGAACTGCAGAACGCTCTGTGCCTGCAGGGACACTGCACAGATGAACCTCATTGCTGCTGTTTACAGAAGTCTGACAGTTTTTAATTTGAAAAGAGCTTGTCTTTCGCTTTTCGACAGTTCAACAAATCAGACAAAACAGTTGCAAGTGTTATCTGTAAACAGCTTCCTGTTTGAAATAGATCAGCTGTCCTGCAGGACAATAATTAGGGAAGAAGTGTGGGAAAGCTGAAGAGGTCCATGATGTAAGCTTTTTATTTTGGGAATGTACTTTTTTGGGAATGCACTCTTACTCTCCCCTCCTCCTCTCTAGCAGAGAACCCCTTTTTAACCATTTACATCTACTCAGCTCTCAGCCACGCATGCACACTGCCCCAGCACACCACTTTTCCTGCTTTCCTTCAGTGGACACAAAAACACACGAAATGCAGCATTGAATGTGAGCACCTTCTCACATTCACACACTCTCCCCTTACTGAAATTCTCTCCATTCTTGTAATTTGCTCTAGCATTCTTGATTTGAGTCAAACGCGCAACTATTTCAGAGCTGAGTCTCAATGCTCCACAATAACATGCAAATTACATTATCCACATGGCAGGCTTCTTCATGAAATTTCGGGGTTTCCTTTTTTTTTTTTGGTATCATTTTCTGTGTCAACGGGAAGGGAAAAAAAGGATACAGAAATCCTTCACTATACCTTCCAAATAGTTCTACATTTCTGGTTTTCAATCTTAGACAGCTAGACTGGTTTGAGCCTTGGGTAAACCACAGTACTCCATATACGTTTGGGCAGGTAAAAACTGGAGCCAGCTGATTGTGGGAAGTGGGATTTTAAGAACACCTTCTGCTACAGCAGTTTATACTTCAACAGGTATGACTGGCTTCAGTCTCAGCTTCCAGGGCAAATACAGAGTACTGCTGATGACTGTACCAGTCAATACCCCCCAGTGAATAGCTGCTATATTTGTAAGGCTGTAGCTCTGATAAGCTTCTTCAATAAAAAAGACCAGCGAACCATCTGCCCTGCCCCCTGGGCTCACACCACTGCTCCCCGCTCCCAGTCTCTCCAGCTAGGGTTTGAGGGGTCGTGCTGCCAGCGAGCACCCAGCGGGACAGGAGCCTGGCCAACTCCCAGCATGAGGCCTCTTACTGGAAGAGCAGAATGGTAGCTAGGGCAGCAACGGGAGGTTCCTTTCCATATTCTACAGTCCCAAGACCAGAAAAGTATCAGAACACCAACAAGGCTTTAGACTGAGGGACTAGAGAAAGTTGTAACAGGATCGTGTCCGTGTATGCATTCACTTCCTTACCACCCTTTCCGATCCGCTCTCGCGGGAGGTGTAGGTCCACTCCACTGAGGGTTTCATGCTGCAGTGGTGGTTGATATACAAGCTGATGACACACGGTACTGATGCACTTTCTCTCTGCTGTGCTCATGCCATGCTGTATCCTCTCTCCCAGCAAAGGCGACAAAAACGGGTACTGCAGACAGCCCAGCACAGGTGGTGGTGCCTCAAACTCAGGACTCACGGTGGGCTACCTTCCTAAAGGCAGACCTCTCCTAAACCACCCTGCTTCCATGTGGGGCTGGAACCTAGCTCCCTCCTCCACCGCTATTAACTCCTGTATTTTAATACACACCAAATGGTCATCAAAGGAACTGATGATCACTTCCAGATTACATCAGTAAAGAAACGACAAAACAGCAGAACACCAACGTAACTCTGTAAGGACCACACAACTCTAATTTGAAAGCCGAGTTTTACGCATACACAAGCCCTGTTAGTTCAGTGGGAGCAGAAGACAGATAGCAGGATTGGGCCCTTGCAGCACTCTGTTGGCAGCAACTTGCCAAGAGAAATATTTGATGTAAAGAATGCAGCGAAGTGACCGCAGTCCAAGCCTTTGAAGATCATATTACGAAGGAAAGCCAACGTCCATTTACATACATATCTACTCTCCCTGTAAACACAGGCAAACAACTCTGAGGCCAGAAACAGAATTCAATGGAGAAATAGAGCCATTTCAGGGAAAGTCAGTAGAAAAGGTAGGATTGAACACTGGGGAAACAGAAGTGAAAAACAAACCAGACTTCAAAAGGAAAGGGCAAATACTCTAAATGCAGTGAAAGTGCTTTCTGTAGGAAAAGGGAAAATAAGCAAGTACACGGTTTTCTTTCACCTGAGAGAGAAAAGGGTGCAGTCCCCTTTCAGAAAGGCATAAGCATCCTTCGCCCACCCAGAAAGCTGACTAGAAGCTGTGTAGCCACGCTGGTGCGTCATCTAAATGAGGCTACTATGTGCAAACTGGGGTACTGATGCATGGAATACACAGGCGCAGCTTAAGCCATCACCAGGTCACAACAGCTGTTGGCTATCAAGCTAAAGTTTTTCATTATGTTAATATGCCTGTCTGAGAATCTGTAGCACTTCAAGAGCTGATTCACAACGCTTTCAGCCACCCTTGCTGGATGGAGAGGGACGGCCTTCGGAGGCTAGGGTATACAGCAAGACACACCAGCCAAGACCAGCTGCCTCGGCTTGACCCATAACCCAACGTTTACCCAGACTTTAAGCTCACGCTAAACACCATGCTGACAAAACTATAGGTAGTAGCCTTGCATTGAAACCAACCAAAACCACGTAGACAAAAGCAAACTGTTTGTAAAAGGACAAGAACTAGTCTCCTCTCAAAGTCTTCTCCTGACATCAGAAAAAACTATGTTTATACATTTTACGAGCCTTCAGGCAAATTTTTAAACTCTTTCCAGAGTCAGTTGGCATTATCTTTGTGTCTGTAAGAGGATTAAACATAATATCTATTTAAAAACACAATGGCTATTCAAAAATGTTGTTGTTACGAGAAGATGACAAGGCCCCAGTTCTCCTCTTGGTATGGAAAAAAAGTCCAGTGGGATCAGCAACATTCCAAACCAGATTTTCCCAGGGGATGGAAGTTGCCAGTACCCAAACTCCTTAGTAAATCAGTATCTGAGCTCAATTGCTGAAGCTCAGCTTATCGCAGACTTCCACAAATGCTGTTCCAGTTCTTGAAAGTCCAGGCTGCCTCGCTAACCCGCCCTTACTCAGCCTCCCAAGGCAAACTCCCAGAAGAGGCAAGGAGATGCAGCAGATGCACCACTCCTCCATGGAACAAATCTGCACGCTGAGTGCATCCTCTCCTCTGCTCCCGAGACAACGTAATGATGTCCCGTTCCCTTTGGCTTCACCCAACAGTAATTGCTTAGCCAAGAAAACAGGAAACCACTTTATTAAACGCCAAGACACACCTGGTAAAAACCAGCCTGTAGCGTGGGCTCTGTGAACATACCCATCCGAACCTTCCTCCACTTGTGCAGCCTCAGAGAGCACCATTGCACCTCTGTGGGCAAGGAGACACCAGAAGCTACCCTCACCACCTCCCCTTCCGTGCAATACACGAGACGTGCAGTGGGAAAGGTCAGTCCTCAAACAGCAACACAGGTTTAGCTTGGTTTGCAGCTGTGTAAAATCTGGCCTTCAGCTTCACTGGTGGTGTTGCACTGATGTTGTTTGCATGAAATTTCTGAGCTGCATTCACTGCAGCAGTAGTGCTTCTTGTGTTATTCTCCATCTCTAAAATTGGAATAATCTCTTCAGTGCCTGGCTTTAATTCTACCTTTGCTGCTTCAGCAGCAGCTCAAGACTGAGCCAGATATGTCAGCACAAAGTCCAATAATGAAAAGCATTATCTATTAATCATTTAGCAACATCTAGCAGCAACTGCTTGTTGCAAAGCTTAAGAATGATTTTCCTGAATAAAAAGAAAAAATAACAGTAACTGGAGGGTAAGGGAGGGGATATCTGAACATGCAGACTGTAACAAATCCAACAGACTGTCCTCTCTTGATCACAAGACAGAAGCAAGACCTTTACGTGTAGCTCTCTGCAGGGAACAGAGCACCAGCACAAAGAGATGCTCGTGTCACTTCTGTCTCTTGCTCTCAGCAGAACGCCGGTTTTTCACACGAGCATGCTTAAGGCAGGCAGTAACAGGCACAGCAAAGCCACTTCATTATAAAGGGGTCAACCATTGGCACTGATCAATGCTGCAGTCAGGCCCGTATGGAGCACAGGAAAACTCACACTCCCTCTGCCTAACATGGGACTTCTTTTTATGAGACTTCATGACTTTCTGTAATCAATATCTTTTTTCTGTCATTCTGATACACCTCTAGAGGCCTAGAAAGCACATCCCACAAAGATGAAAGTGTGCAGCTTTTTGGCATTGCTCTAGCATTTAGATGTAACTGAGAACCAAACTCGGGCCTCCCACTTACAAAATTTAGTAAAAACAAAGGCATAGGAAATAGATTATTTCAGCCCACAATACTGGAGTGCCAGGATTCCTTTTAACACTGCTTGGTGTGAGGATCACTACGTTAAAACTTGCCAGATGCTCCCACTTACACCCAACAGGGGCTGATCAGACATGATGTTATCATGCATCAAATTATCATATTAATACAAGATAGGTCACGCACATGCCACCCAAGACTTCAAGCAAGTTCTGCCACACTAGAACTGTGACACATCTACGCACCTTTTCAAAGGGAAATCAACAGGGAGCAGCCTTCCTCGCAGACAGAAATATCTGAAGACATTTGTGAAAGGATTCATATGGAACAATGGAAGCTGTAATATCAGATGCAAGTCTCAAGAGCACCTAACAGACGTAAAGCCCTTGCTTCTCATTTTGGGCTACTACACGAAAGAATGGGTCTTTTTATACTCTTCAGTACATGATTGTCTCTCCACATTGACACCAGCCACACACTGCTGCACAAGGTGTTGGTACAGAATGCCCCATCGCCTTTTTTGCACAGACCAGCGGATAAACTCCTGAGGAATCACCTGTTCAGAGTTCAACTGCGCCAGCACATGAAAGGTATAGGAGAAGCCTAGCATCATCTCACACGGAGTCTGTTTAGGTTAAAGTAACATTTGACACCAGTACTCCAGCAGCCTCATTAGCACTTGACCAGATGGCATCAACTGACTTTCCAGATTGCAGGCACTCACTTGATACGCTTGTCAAGGGACAGAGGGAGTTGTCTGACTGTATCACTGACACTAACACACAAGGGAGCCTGTGAATAAAGGTAAACCAGGACTAAAGTCTTTTGCAAAGCACACAGCCTGTCATTTTTATGTCACAAAAATCCACCTTTACTTGCAGCTTAGTTGATGTTAAGAATCATAAATGGCTTTGACAGCATTATCCTTCCACTCAAAGAATTTGCTCATGAGGCCATCACGGGCCTTCACATTTCATATATAGTTCAAAGGGCTTGCAACAAGAGCCAAGAAAAATCTATGGCCAGCTGGCAATGCCTGGGAACATTTGCAATCCTCACATTCAGTTTACCAGATCTCTTCTCCCCTGCTTACCCCCTTCCCAGTGCTTCAAAACTAGGAACGTTACTGACATTTTTATTGCTGTGAAGACATCAAACCCAAGTTACATTTTGCCTTGAAATAAGAAACGCTGCCTGCTGAAGCCTGCTGCCTGAGCACCACCTCTTCTTGCAGATGTTACACAGCCCCAGCAGACTCACCAACCCCGGACTAAAGGTAGTTAACATCTGGTAAGTCTCCAAATACTCCCCAGGCTGATTCTTCCAGCTCACACCAGCAAAAACCTATTTGCACAGGCTACCATTTGTGACTGCCATAGCAGGCTTACTAACATGTTTCAGGGGAGGTTTAGATTGGGTATTAAGAAAAAATTGTTTACTGAAAGAGTGGTCCGGCATTGGAATAGGCTGCCCAGGGAAGTGGTGGTCACCATCCCTGGAGGCGTTCAAAAAACATATATATATGGCATCTAGGAACATGGTTTAGCAAGCATGGTGGTGGTGGGGTGATGGGTGGACCTGATGATCTTAGAGGTCTTTTCCAACCTTAATGATTCTATGATTCTGTTTAACTTGAGACTAGAATTATCGGGGGGGAACTGAGGGGGTGGTGTTTCCAACCTGAATAACACCCATTTTAACAATGAAAACTTGAATTCTGAAGTTCCAGCACTCCTCCTGCTGTAAGACCTTTTGGATTACTCTCCACACCAGCTGCCAGGATTCAGGGTTATTATGTACTTACAACTCCCCTCACCTAATTCTACAGGAAGCTGATGAATTCACTTCTGCTGAACCATCCAAGATGAACAACACATAGCCAAGGAATAAATAAGGAATAAAGTTACACTCGAGAGACAGGAGTTTGAAAAGGAGAAAAAGGCCTTAAGGTAAGCCAGCTTCTTCAAAGATACAGCCCGCTTTTTTGTGCAAACATTCAAGCCTTGTCAGTAAGCAGCAGGAAATTAACTAATTGCAACAGGGCACATGCATTTTCCTTGTTTTCTTTGCACTGTCTGCACCAAGCGTAGCAGGATACTGCTACCTGTCCTGCCCTGCTAAACAGAAGTCATGGCATGACTGAAAAAGCGCCACTTCTTCCAATGCAAACAGTAATGTGGAACTTGTTTTAACCTTTTAGGGCTTCACAACTGAAGGAGAGGTGTCAAACGGGAAGAAAACAAAACCACAGTAAATGGGAAAAACAAATAAAGGTACAAAGGCCCTCAGCAAGTGGCACTTGCCCTCCATCCACTCTCAGGTAGAAAGATGCAAGTTATTAAGGGCTCCTGGCATACAGGCTGTTCGCTAGTTAGCTCTCCACCTGACAGGTTGTCTCCATAATTGGGTGGCTTTTACTGTATTAAGCACTTACTCCTAAGTAACAGAATAGCATGTTCAGTACACTGAAGTACTAAATTCATATAAATTGCTCGGGACATTTGCATGCCCAACTTCACGCTCCCCCCGAGCTGGGAAAAAGAAGTTACTTGCTGAAAGTGCTTCTAAACATAGATACCCAAGTCAAAAATGTAGTATTTTCAGGACACTATCCTGCAGACTGCAGCTGCTGTGACACAGGTAGTCCTTCCCCACCTCTCCACACATCACCAAGCATGTACTGAGCTACGTTAAAACACCATCTAAAAAGCCCCAAACATTACAGCAGTCATTGCTTCACCCTGGTATATCTATCCCTGCCTTCAGTCATTAGCCATGAGGAAGGTTACCCCAACAGGGACATACAGACATACATACTGCTAATATATGGAGATACAAAACACCGTGATTTCTGAAAGCAAGATCAATGTCCAAAAAAATTGCAGTTTGTGTCCAGCAAGATTGTCATGCACTCCAAAGTGAACATGTCCCCCTATTTCATGTTGATAAAGCTGAGAATCTGCAGGACCTGCTTTTAGGTAAGAACTGGTATGCAACTTTGCCACTTAGAGAGCAAGAAAGTCACCTCAAATTCAGACTATACCTCCCCCAACATATTTCCCAAAAATTCAAACTCCTTTTTCAGATGCCATTACTCCATGTTTCAAAGGTCACGTCACCTGCTGTGTAGACTTCTTCCAGTGTCAGGAACATGTAGGTCTCCAACTGGTATTCTTGTGTACAAAACTTGGGGAGTTCCGCTGCCCTACAGTAATTCTCCACATTCTCCCCAAAAGGTGAGTCTCAACATATTTCAGTTTTTCAGTGCCAACTCTTTTTGCAGACTCCGGACTTTTATGTCTGGAGTTGTGTTGCAAAAGTGTCAAGAAGAACCTATGAGGGCTACCACTAAAACACTGGTGACTTAACACAAACGTCACTCATGCAGACAGTGGAGAAGTCCCATGAACCATCCCCACCTATGCTTACAGAATTCAAAATTTAAATGAAATTACTCTGTTATATGAATAGTTGTTTATTCAGCCATTTTTTGCACTTTACAGCTGGAATTCTGGAAATTCAAACACCACATCTTTGCCTGTGAGCTTCTTGTAGACACCAGAAAATGTTTCCACCTGTGAAGACAAAGAATGTTGTTTATACATACTGTATAAGGAAATAAAATCTATGTTAACATACTTCAGGTACTACACTATTTCGCACCATGTCTTCACTCTGACGTGAACTCTCAGGCTGCTTATTTTCTTCTAGATTAAGGTAGCAGAGCATTTACATGGAAGACGTGTTTTCTGCAGAATATTTAGAGCCTCTTTCATTTGCATCCATAGAAGACCCAGCACACTGAGCTGTCCTAAACATGTCCCCACAGAAAAAACCTATGCAAAGCGATGGGAGACTTCAGGCTGTACCAAGCACATCTGTTTAAGGCCAAAACCAAGTGCTTCACTTAAAACAAATTTAAAAAGCGCCAAACAAACAAAAAAGCCCCAACAAAACACTGTCTTTTCCCATGAGGGAACTAATATAGCTACTTTACAAGCCAGAGGTTTTGGCAAGTTGAACTAAAATTTTAGCTCAAAACCACCTTGACTCAATTTCAGCACCTTACTCCAGACGCAAACAGAAGCATCTCCACTGTCACAAGCCACAAGGCAGTCTTTTGCTGTATCACGTAAGCAGCCTCTTAGCTATGTCAGAATGCCACCCCAGTCTGCATGAAAAAGTAAAGTTTTTTTGCTTACCTTGTGTTCAACATTGTTCTGTTGTGCTTTGTCCAAATGGACTTTTATGAGCCTGCTGCCGTCCAGTTTTACGCGGATTCTCTTGCCCACAATTTCACTTGGGAAGACCAGGTCTTCAAGAATGGCATCGTGCACTGCGGTAAGCGTACGGCTGAAATGCCACATTTGTATCATTAAAACACGTCCTCTTGCCAGATTTTCCTGTTTGCCAAGGCTTAAACCTTCCACAGCATACTTTAGCTGAAAATTCAGTCATTTGGGGTTTCTTTTTTTTTAATGCTGCGGTGTGACAACAGCACATTTTTTCACACATCATGCAAAAATAAAAGCTAAATTCTACATTGAGTGCAGAAACTTAATGAGTGCACGAGGAGAAAAGAGTCAGTAGCCAGGTTTCTGACATTTTAGATCACATGTTGCTTTGCAGCAATGGCCCTAAAACATTATTTTATTTCTATACATTTAAGGAAGATTTTCTTTACATCAGAACCAAGTTATTTCATCTGCAATTTTACCAAAGATACTCACTGGAAGAGTTTAAGTGTGCAAGTATCTTCAACCACAGAGTATGTTTATAGGAGACTCAGTTTTGAAAACACTGGTTCCTTCACCTGCCTAAACCCAAGTGGCTAAAAACACCAACGTATTACAGAAAAAGTCTAGCTGGTAAATTTAGTTCATGCTTAGGAGACTGTTTGATATCTACATTTGTGTTCTTGAATGCAAATTTCTTGGCCCAAAGTCAGCCAAAATGAGAAAAATTAATCTGGGTTATTTTGCGTATGAGTCTAGATGATTACTAAAATTTCCAGCTTCCCTACCAGCAGTTTCAAAGGCAGTATCACTAGTAACTAAACACTGTGTCTACAGCAGCATTTCAAACTTGCAAAGACTGGGATAGCTAAGGGAGACAAGCATCAATCAGTTTCTATGCTTCGCAACATACATATGACAGTTTTACAACACTACTAGTCTGACCTAGTCTCAGGCTGCAAAAGGGACAGTCCTGAACACTCATCTTCCCTCCCGCTGGAAGTGGCAGCACACTAATCGTGTACACAGACACCAACCCCTCCAGCCATGGGCAACAGTGGCTTTAACATAACACAGACAGAGCCCTCCAAAGGCAGGAGTGCAGCTCGGCGAGTACTATGAAACTGCACTTTTAAAATCTATCCCTGGAGATTTCAAAATAAATAGGTATGACATACGTATAATACTGGGACTGGGAGAAACTACAGCAACATGCCACATGTCTTTATAAAGAGGACAAACTTTTAAGACAGCCTACAGAATGATACAGTAAGAGAGAAAACAGTATAGATGAGGCACTGACATCCACACAGACATTGCAGTGTTGCATATCCAGCAATAAAGAGATTAGAGTAGGAAGGCCATTTAACACAAGTGACTATACCACTGCTGTTAAATTCATACCCAGCAAGACTACTTATACCTACAGCCCTGCTCAGCCCCTCTCTCCCTCATTGCAACCCTTCAGCGTGCCAGCCCTGCCTTCCGTACAGTCTAACATGTGAGGTTGATGTGGCTCTTCCTACAGCTTAAAAAAAAAAGTTCTTGTCAGCATACTGTGGGAACAACGACAACAGGTTGGGGTTTCTTAAGCCAGTACTGCTGGCTAAAAATTGGCTATAGCTGTAGCTAGAAATACCAACAGAGTTCTAAGAAATGCACCACAGTGCCCTTAGACAAGCTTTTTACCGCACCCTTTAGCAGCGAAATGGCAAACACTACTTCAAGCAGTAAGAGAAAGAACAAGACCACCCAATCACTTGAATGACTTTTTAACAACCTCAACTAAACAGTACTTGACTAAACGACCAAGTTACAAAAGGCGGCTGTCATAGTGAATCGATATTATTCACTTACCTCCTGGGACGCTTTTGCTTGTTTTTTGTTCGGCTTTTTCTTGTTGGCTTGGGCAGAATCCTCCTCTGTTAAGAGGGGGTTTGGGGGGCAAAGAAGGCATTTCTCAGTATCTAGAGTTTACAATCAACTAAAAAAAACAACCCGTAACACATGCACTTTTCTTTGTTTAGCTAGAAACAGATGCATGAAACACCTAAACCAGAACCTTAAGTGTGCCCAAAGCTACACCAGCATTAAAACCTGATATTACTTGCAGAAGCTGAAGTACTAGTATTGACTTATTTCTTATCTACTGGTCCTGTTATTCAGTGCACTGAAATAAAAGATTTGTATTTCATATCCCGCCCCTCCCCCCCCCCAATACAACCAGAGTAGTTTACTGTGTCGTATTCAGAATCTGAACACAGTTCTGGGGGGAAGTAAAATCTCACAGAATTTTACAATTTCTGTTGGATTGAGCTTACTACTCTGCACCAGAGGCTCAGTCCCACAGACAGCTAGGTGACATCTGAGATCAAAACACTAGTTTGAATAATGACATGTATTACACAGTCCAGATCAAACTCCAGCTTAAATGTATCTGTTCCAAAACCAGCATTTAGAGGTACTTATGCCAGCTTGCACCAGTAAAACTCATTTTCTGCTTCCCTGTCTGCAAGGGAGATAAGTAATGTTTTAAAACATCGAGTTTTAGACACAGTTGTAGCCAGCTGCAGTATTTTCTACCAACACATCACAGCTTCTACATGACTGTATTCATGATGGGGTTACTGTAACGCAAACTGGCTCACGTCATATTCAAAAGCAACAACATTTCACCTACAGCAGAACAACTGCACACATCCCTTTCTACAGTATGGATACTAAACCAACAGGGAATTCTCACTTAGTTCAAGTGCGCCAGAGGCACTTCATTGCAAGTCGTCTTGGCCACACACATACTCAAGGGCAAGAGGCTCTGGCTCTTAAAATTCTGTTAAAAAAAATTTTTGCTAAAAAGAGCTTCAGTCTAACAACTAACTGTCCACTCTGCAGACAGATCTCCAGAGTTTGTCCATCCCTTAAAATGTGCCAGAGAGCCTCCTATCACCTCTTCATGGCTTAGCTCCTTCCATAAATTCAGAACTTTACTCAGGTTTTTTCTACCTGTCCTATTAACTTGATTTTTAAGTGCTTAGAATATGTAAGTGTGGTAAAGCTCCTATTAATATTTGCTCCCTTTTACTTTCAGGCTTTGCTTCTCAAACTTCTAACGGAGTCAGAGAGCCTAGAACAAGAAAGTTTTATTATCCTGCAAAAATCTTCACACCTCACCAAGTTTATATAGCCTTGGCTGCTAGCTGAAATCATTTTAGCTTACATCCACATGAGGACATTCATTACGTTTCCTGCTGGTACAAAAACAGGCATTATATCGTTACTTTGAATGGACAACAAGGGTAGTGCAGCACTGCAACAGGTTATCCAGAGAGGCTGCGGAATCTCCATCTTGAAAACATCTCGGATGTTTTCAAGACTCAGCTAGACAAAACCATGGCTGACCTGATCTAATGCTGGCAATAATGCCACTCCATGCGGGAGGCTGGAGTAGATGACCTCCAGGGATCCCTTCAAATCAACACTTTATGATTCTAAGTGTTTTACCTGAGCAATGAACACTACATGCTTTCCACTGAATTTCTTCTCCAGCTCACGAACTAGCCGCACCTGAATCTTCTGGAAAGATTTCAGCTGAGGAACTGGTACAAAGATAATGATGGCTTTTCGGCCACCACCCACTTCAATTTCCTGAAACAGAAGTAGAAAGTAAACATTATCTAGGGGTAAAGAAGCAATGTTTGGTTTGATCGTGAATCCTCTAAACACAGATATTTGTTAGACTTTCTTACAGCTTGGTGGGGGGAGGAACACCAGAGAGCAGTACCTGTTTTAATGCATTTAAGAGCAAGCATTAAACAGAAAAACCTCTGTCAGAGCATTTGTTTTGCTGCAAAGGAGTGACTGGGCAATCAATCCCACCACTCCTTTAAGAGTCGCATCCTCTCAACAGCAAAACACATTCTTTCTTCAGGATGGGACTCAGATGCTAGAATCCTAACTAGTGAATACTTATCACATCTGCAGCGGTACTTCTATGCAGATACAAAGTTTCAAAAATTTCTAATGCAGACTCTAAACCAAGTTTACCGTAATAAGTCTCTTGTTTCTGAGCTACGACTTCATGGAAATCATCTTCATCCACTGCTTGCCACGGCCTGCATCACTACTCAAACAGAACACTTCCCTCCAAATGCCAGCAGGTTGACATCCCACCAACATGGATTACATTTGCTCTGGTTTGCTTCTCCAACAGCTCATCAAAACCAAGCAAGTTTGCACAGGCTTACAAGGCTTTTCTCCCACAAACCTAACCGCCGGGACATCCTCATTCTCCAACAGAACAGCAAGCTGAATTATTTTTCACCAGTTACGTTCCCACATGAGCTAACTCAGATGCCCACAGAAGACTTCTCACAAGTAAAACTAAGGCTCTGAGTAAACAGCAAAGACATTTTTAAACACTCCTCATTGAGTACGCACTGCTGTACTTTAGCAGCAAAGCAGTTCTTCTGAAGGCTCCTGAAGTCATGGATCAAGCCAACTTCTGCATTTCGAGATTCTTTAACTTAACCCTCCGCAGTCATGGATTTGTGTCTGTATCCATATTGGTGGGCCTGGGCAAGAACCAAAAATCAACATATTTAAGTTTTTGGTTGCAGCAACCAGGTTCAGAAGTTCCATCCAGTCTCCAAGGCTGACGAGTTCTAAAACTAGTTTTCATTCTAGTTTTCCTCTTCCTTTTCTTCCTTAAGGTTTCATTTGCTTTTACCAACTAAAACTTACAAACAGGCTAACCTACGTGATTAAGTCAGTCTATTACCTCGATGTACTACCTATCACTCAGTACGTAAAAGGGGATTTACAACAAATTGATTTTACAAAGAATTACAGTACAAAGTTATAGTTTACGTTCCTGACCAAGATTCTGCAATGCCTACACTGCCAGCCGATACCCACCCGCAAAAAGCCAGTGTCAGATCTCAAGCCCAGTTTACAGAGACAGCAAGTAGAACTACCATTTTCACACACGCTTTTTTAAAACACCAAACTGCCATTAGAGTTTTTGCAATCACTTTTCAGACCAGTTCGTAAAAAAATAACTATTACAAAATCCCACGCGTTAACAGCAAACACCAGAACATAAACCACAACAGTACACAGGAAAACAATCACAGGCTGTAAGAAACAGCTGAAGACACCACTCCACCAGTATGTTAACACCTGCAGAAGTTAAACACACACAGAGCGAGCCACCAAGCAATACTTCGCGGACGAGGTCTAGCCTACCTTAGCTGCTGTGATGTTCAGCTCCCGCAGCTGAGCCTTCAAGTCAGAGTTCATTTCCAACTCCAGCAGAGCCTAGGAAAGCGAAGTGGCAGAATAATCCATTATAGGCAGCTCAACTTCTATGAACCCTTGAGACCAAAGTCTGCCCAGAGTGCTGGAGAGCAGCTATACGCTTTCTGCCACCGTCAGTACCAAAGACTTAACTTCCCATAAGTCGCACCGACAGACGCAACAAGTTCAGTCGGTGGGAACGCAGGCTGACGGCCCTAGTAAAACTAGGGAAGAGCACACGTTTAGACAGCATTGCCCTCGACGTTTTAGCTCCGGACAACTGTCACAACACGGTCTCCACAACCCGCAGAAGGTTATGGGACAGCAGGAACAGACACGTACCTGGGATATACCCGACTCGAACTCGTCCGGCTTCTCGCCATTCGGCTTCACAATCTTCGCGCTTGAGCTGAACATGGCCGTTCTGCAACGCAAGAGAACGCCTCAGCCACCACCGCCGACCACCGTGCCTCCGGCCCCGCAACTCGCCCGCCGCCCAGCGGGGCCACAGACAGCCCCGCGGCCCCCGCCGGGTCGCTCCGGGGGACGCCGACCACAAGAAGCCGTCCCGCCGAAGCAGGGGCCCG
>Ga0065711_1032981_pt1 | contig 26318 bp, 10 predicted proteins | sample Hoacrofraction12_FD_59098 | JGI IMG/M metagenome (GOLD analysis project Ga0065711, IMG submission 59098) | Hoatzin crop microbial communities from Cojedes, Venezuela - Epithelial fraction 12 v2 (version 2) | ecosystem: Host-associated > Birds > Digestive system > Esophagus > Crop | place... | reverse complement strand
GGGGTGTTTTTTTTTTTTTTTTTTTTTTTTTTTTATTATTATGTCAAAACTATGAGCCATTGTCTTCTGATCAGTTTCATTGTTTCAGCTAAGACAGGAAGGGAGTTCCTGGCTGATTCCACAGAGGAGAAGGAAGTAGTCGTGGTTGCACTTGTAACACCACTCTTAAATAGATTGGGTGTCTGGGCTGTGGGAAGTCCAAGCTTCACCTCCCTTTGCTGGATGAGATTTGAACTTTTCCAGCACCATTCTAGAAGTGCCAGAATATGCAGTCTGTAGGGTATTGTAGAGTAGTAGGCTCTCAGGAGGTAGGGCCACACTTTTTTCTCTTTTTTTCTTTTTTTTTTTTTTCTTTTTGTTTGGCAGCGGTCTCATTTCTTCCTGCCTACTTGTGTCCTCTTAGCTGTGTTGATAAAACTGTGGGTCACCTAGAATAATAAAATAAAGATATGGACTACAAAAAAATCCTGCCGCACCCCGGCCACACCCCCACCCCCAAAAAAGGGAGGGGAGGGGGGCATTGGGGTTTATTGGTTTGAGGGGAGGGAGGCATTGGGGTTTTTGGTTTGATGTTTTTCTTTGTGTTTGGTTGAGGGGGGGGTGTTTGGTTGGGACTTTTTTTTGTGTAGATCATAGTGCATTGGCAGGTTGGGGAATGACAAAATCAAGAACAGCTATCAAGGGTGCAAGAGGGTAGGAATATGCTCAGAAATGTATCTGATGTGAAACTCTGCCTCTTGTCTGCAAAAATATTCGTGCAAGGAGGGGATGGAAGCTGAGAGAGTGCCCCAGTCATTTAGTTTTTAGAATGTTTTCTGGCTCATTTTGCTTCAGGTACTGTGCGATGCTAGAACTGCTCCAGGACAGGAGGCTGTTGACAGAACAACATATAGACTGGAAGCAGTGAATTTCTCCTGGCATGTGAAAAAAATCTTGCTTCAAATTTCTGCTCCAGACTAGGCAAAGGGGATATAGTTTCAAGGGAATGCTACTGTTGTCAAGCGAAAACAGTGGCTGAACTTGGATCTGGTGTATTGTGTGCCAGTTGACTATTTGTTAATCAAATTTCTCACTGAATTTCTTTAAGAAATGAGAAACAAAACCAGTAGGTTTATTTGGTCTTGTGGGAGTGGAGAGGGATTCAATAAAATTTTACAGACTTTGATTTGAAATATTTTAATGCCTCAGCAGCTGAAAAAAGATACCCTGTGAAGAGTATTTTTTCTCTCCTCTTTGTTGTCTCTCTTTCTGCAAGTTTTGCCCTGACAATAATCATCTTTGCCCTGCTTTTCTTGCTTGTATTTGCCAGAATTTTTTTATCTATGCATTTCCATCATTTTTGAGGGTAGAAAGGAGAAGGTTTAACAATTCTTCCTGTTTTACTAGTTTTCCCTTGGATTCTTAGCTCCCAAATCTTGCTGTGGGTGGATATGTCTCCTGTTCTGCAGACCGAAAGCAGCTGAGAATTTTTTTTTAACTCCCTGTTACTTGTGCCAAACTTTTATCTGCAGCCTTCGGCAATGCAAGAGACATAGTTCAATGTCTCCATCTTACCCAATGTCATCACTTTATTAGCTTATTTCAAAATAGCAACAAGCAATTTTCCACCCTGCCCTCCTTAAGAGACTAGTATTTTTCTAAAGGTATTTCCCTTGTCTCATTTTGTGCTGTGCTGGGGACAGAGGGACAGGCATAGCAAGCTGAACAAGGTGATGCATTTATGGGAACTTCCTCACCTTCCTACCCATAGACTGTTGTTCTGTTAAGAACACATCTGCGTTGTGTACAGTAGCAGTCATGTTTTACTTTTCTGCAAGTATTTTGGCACTCACAATAAATGTTAGTTTGTTTAAATGTGCCCTGTCAATATCGAATGTTGTGCTCTGTCAGACTTTCCTGCAACAAAGAGTAATTAGAGTAAATGACTTGTGTTATGAGTGCGAATTTATTATGGTCTTTGCAAGGGTTAGGATTTGGTATGTCAAACAAGTGAAATTCCTGCTGTTATAGATGATTTGTACCGAAATGAAATCTAAATACAGCTGTGGTAGTGATACTCATCATAGCTCTTTTAATATCATTTTTATAACCCTTTTTTCTTATTCTTTAACTCTCCCAGCTGTCCATTTACAGGAATCTGCTCTAAAGGAGTTGGCGCAGGTGGCGCCATCTGTAAAAGGGCAAAGTGGAAGCAGTACACAAATGGATGAAGTAACTCCTGCTGCTACTTTTGGGACTACTGTTAAATCAGGATTAGCAGTAGCTGAATCTGCAGGACAACGTGAAGAGGAGAAATCCAAGCTAGAGAAAGAAAGTGAGCATGAAGATGAATCCAGTCTGTCTGACAAAGAAACAGGTGCTGGAGAACATCATCACTTGCATCTTTCCAGCTGTCATGAATGCCTGCAACTTGAAAACAGTACTATTGAATCGGTCAGATTTGCCTCTGCAGAAAACATTCCAGAACTTTCTGATGATTGCAATAGCAAACTGGAAGAGAAAAACGATGACTGTCTAGCAAGAGGCATAAAGAGAGTAAACCTTGCCGGGAAGCCCCCTAATGTATTGATTTATCTTGGCTCTGAAACTGCAAAAGCGGAATTTGAGCAGGTAAAATCAGTCCTTCAGGAATGCATTGACACAGACAGCTACACCATCTACCAGTTGCATGAGGAACAAGTACTGAAAGTTCCATGGATTGATAATTCACTGCTGTTGATCATTGCCACGGAGGAGCCTATTTCCGAGGAGAACCACAAACAATTTATGAAGTTTTTATCTAAAGGTGGAAAGATTCTAGCGTTTTCTTCGTCTTTTACATTTGATGGCATACAAATAAAGAGAAAAAACAAACTGAAGAAGACTGTTCATGAATTAGTGGTCTCTAAAATGGACAGCACTGAAATGAAGTTAAATCTTGTGGTCAGTGGCTGTATTTTTGAGGAAGTGATGAAGGAAGATACCAGCAAAGTGAAGACATTGAGTCGATTAAATAATGCTGATAAAGATATAGTTATTGTTCGTCTGACTTATGGAGACAGTGGTGGAGAAGCCATTCTTTCTCAGGTACTGTGTATGCAGAAGCATTAACTTGCTCATTGCTACACGATGTTGCAGTATGCTAAAAAAGTTAATTTGCTCCCATTGCATGCTCTTGGAGATGCTTGTCAAGGGGAGGTATAGATGGATGTCTCAGTGGATGTACAAGCACTCTGAATGCAGAATGGTTTCCACTTGGTCCTCAGGAAGCTTAAAGAATGGTAGAAAATGTTACTGCTGTTCTGCTTCCTTGTTTTCACCATGTAGTCGTGCACGTGTAGATCGTGCAAGATCACCGTGGGTGGTACAACAGCGAGCGCAGATTTGCATAATAAGCAAGCGTCTGTAAGAGCAGAGCTGTCCGTTTCTGCCTGCTAGAAGTTGTGCCGTGACACAACTGTGCATTTTGCAGTTTTTTGGGAGGTGGGAACATGAGGAGCCGAGTCATTGGTGGACTGGGGGTGAAAGCTTATACTGGCAAGATAAAAAAAGAGACATCCTTACAAAAATATGAACTATGGTGAGGCAGAGAGTCAGGAGAGGATGTAAAATAAACCTTGCAATTATCTTGAAAGACGTCTCCTCTTAAGGTTAAGGTAGCCAGCACTGCTGAATATCTGACTAGTGAATGACAGAATCCCAGACTCTATTGCTCGTTGCATGCCATGTCTAGGAAAACTGCTCTACAATTCTTGCTTGAGCAAGTAACTATGCAGTAAAGGTTAGTGTCTGACCACACTGAAATGCCTTTGATTTAGGTCTGTTGGTGCTTTTTTTGTTAGTATTGCTACTGTTTTTCTCAGTTATATTCTGCTTGTATCTTATTGTTGGGAAGTGAACCATTTCATGGTTTCTTTAGCAGTGTTTTGATTAAGGCGACTTTCTAGATGGATGTTAAGTTCATAATGTTGACCTTGCTGTTCTGTCATTTTAAAAAAACCTTTATTCAACTGGAATGCATTTTTTCTATTTACTATCAAAATTAAAATTCAATAACTTGTTTTTTGTTTTCTAAACCTTGACATGTTTTCAGTCAGTAATATATGTTTCTGATTTTATTGGGAGGGGGTAGGAGGAGAGAATGTAGTCTCCTGAAAACTTGCTTTTTTGTTTCTGGAGTCTTCCTTCAGGCCTTACACTGTTAAGTGCTTAACGTCCTGCACGTAAGAAATAGCTCGGATCACCTGGGGGACAGAAGTGGAGGAGTCTAGAATGAGCCAAAATCTTATTCATTCCACTTAAGAATAATAATATCCCAGCAAATAGGTACCTCTCCAGTGTTACGGTATTGTGATCTATGTTGAAAAAAACCCCCAACAACCAGACAAAACCCACACCCCCTCAAAAAGTTAAACAACAGATAACTTCAAGTGTTTGTCATCTTTTTTTGTTATTGCTACTCTGTCTTCCTGGATAATGGGTGAGGAAGCTTCCATGGCTGTGTTAAAGGTAAATGTTGGTCACTGATTATTTAAGGATTCACAGATATCTGGCTAAAGTTTTGAGTGATAGAAAGGCTGATGCCATGAAGTCTAAAAAATACATCTATGTCCTGGAAGTATGCATCTACCTGGGTGTATAACCTGTGCTGTAAAATCTAGAGAAATTTCAGCCAGTTCTTAGTAAAGCTTTCACAGTGAGCCTGAAGGCAACTTCCGTGTTTTGAGTTAGCCTCAGTAGGAGCAGAGGTAAACTTTTTTCTGATGTGGCTGTTCACAGGTGTGTCATTTCCCTTACTCTGTCTTTGCTTTCAAGCAGCGCATTGAGCAAAGCAGAGCAAGATTTGTTTACCAGTGCTTAAGCAGATGAGGAATATAATAGAGACATAGCTGAACAAACTTCATGAAAGATTCTAGGACCTGTATTTACCGATATTTTAGTTTCAGGAGAACTTTCTCAGAAGCTCAGAGCACTCAAATTTAACTGCTGACATATCGGGTAGCATATACTCTTCTAGCAATGAAGTAATTCAGAATTATTCACTGGGTTTCTTGGAAGTGTTTTCATCTCTTACCAGTTTTTCAAATTAAATCTGCTAGCTTTTTGGAAACTCTGTTATAGATAGTATCATGTTTATAACTTTATGTAGGCAGCTTTGCCACCCATGTGCTGTATGTTTGTACTAGAAAATTGATTAGATACTGTTGCTATCCGTTTCTGCAAGTTCCATGGTAAAACCTGCTTTGCTGTACCATTTAAATTGACCCTTCTGCTGTAATAAAACTTAATACTGCAGAGGTTTTCCCCAGAAAAAGGGCATTACAGTATAGCTTCAAAAATCAGATTAGAAGGATTAGTGTGTCTTTTTATAATTTTAAATGACTTCCAGTCTGGATTTGAAAAGCCTTATTGTTTTCAGAGGACTGACAGTGACATCAGCCATTAACTATTCTGTCACAGACTTGTTGTTTCCCTTTTTTCTGTACTTTTCAATTTCCCCTCCCCTTTCAGCATATTTCCCTGAATTTCAATTAAGTAGATCATATGTGAAAGATGAACATCATTAATATGTGCAAAATTGGAGAAATGAACAAAGATAATAGCTTGTGATTTTCATTAAACGGTTATACATATAGTAGGGTACAAAGACTTCTAAATATCCTGGAACACTTATTGAAGAAAACAAACAAACAAAAACCCCACAGAAAAACACCAAACAAAAAAAAAAAGAAAAAAACCAAACCAAAAAGGAGGTCTATCTAGAAGGGATTTTTTTTTTCTTCTGCATTTTGTTTCTGCTTTTAAACACTTGCTTCAGCGTTGAGAAGTGATTCTCTACGAGGTGGTGTTCTGGGGTTCTTAGTTCTCTTTCAGGCAGAAGCATTTCTTTATCTGCACGGACTGCAACTTGATTCATGTGACACAGTAAGGACTTGCTCAGCCTGAGTTCTACATACCTTGTGCAACCTCTGATAAATCTTTCAATTTTAATGTAGTTCTGCTCTTGTGCAAGCCAGAATATGACCAATATTGCTTTTGGTTTTAGGTTGCTAGCAGCTATGAAAAGTAGAAGGAGAAGTTTAAGTTAGTAAACAAGTTTGAACAACTCCTCCAGGAGAAGGCCAGTTTATTAAGAAGAAGATATGTTTTGTGTAGGTTTCAGAAAATTGTAGTGTACTGGCAGCAGTGATCCCTGAATCGGAAACTGTAAATACATAGATATTCCCTAGTTTATTAGGGTAATAAAGCCTTACTTGTGTAGATATGATGAAGACATGAGAAACTTTTAAGTTGCACAAGTAACATCGAATAGTTCAGCAACCACAGTCAGGACAAAACTACTTTGGGAACTGTTGTGCTTATCTCTCTCTGCTATGCTAAAATGTGTAATGCCAACAAAATAATTTTTTTTACTCCCTTTGCACGTGTCCTGTCAGGCACACTTGGAACTGGATATCAATTCTATGGATGTCCAAACTGAAGAGGATTTTAATTTGCTTAAAATGAGCAATACCAAGAGATATGAAGTTCTCAAGGAGATCCTGACATCACTTGGGCTGAGATGTGAATTAAGTGAAATTCCTATGTTAACACCTATTTACCTTCTCTCTTCTGATGAGGTAAGGCTTCTGCTTACATTTCAGTTGTTTGAGATTTACCCCACAAGACAAATTCAGTGTTCACTTAAAAACGTCCTGTTTCTACTGTGGTATTTCTCTTCGGAGAGGTTTACGTATGTATTACAAGTGAGCAAAATGTTAAATTTCTACTCTGTCACTATTTTGTTACCTGCTAGTAGTAGTTTTGAACTTAACCATGGGGAAATTGTGCAGAGTTAAATTTCCAGATACATTTTCTATATTTCAGTTAACAACATTTATGCTTATTTGCATGCTTCTGCAGTATCAGAACACAAGGCTGTGGTAAACTACAGAAAGAACCAATTTAAGAGACAGAATTTGTTTTTCTTTTAAAATGAGGTAGAAAGCTCTCTATAGGCTGGCCACAAAAGATCAAACCCAAATTAAGGAGAATGGTGTAACAGACCAAAACTGAAAGACTTGAGTGAGTAGGGAAGAGTGTGTGATTGCGCAATGAAGAGCGTTGTTCATGAGGATGTTGTAATCTTTCCTGGAAATACAATAGCTTCTTGTAATTCAAATAATCAGCTGACTGTTCTGGAGTTCTCAATTTGAGACACTGCTATGAAGAATTGTGAAGAACATATAAAGCAGCAATTTTAGTTTGTTTTTTTTAAAAAATGACTTCAAATACATGAGAACCATATTATATTGATCTGAAGGGGTGAAGCGGTAGGTGATTAAAAGGCAATACAGGGCTACTCAGGCTCTTTGAGGTTGTTGTTTCCAACCAATATAATGCTCTCACTACTTGATCTTAGCATGCTTGTCTGATTCCTGCTCCTTTTCTGCACCACCATTACATTAGCACGATAATGAGATGTCTGTCTTTAGGGGAACTGAAGTGTGGAAGCTCCTCCTTGAATGCCTGTTTCCAGCAGTATCTTACATCCTTTTTTGACTATAGGATCAATCAACAAAGTGACGTATTACAGCTGAATGTTTTTTAAATAATTTGGATGATATTTTAGATTTAGATGGTAGTTTTCAAAACACTGTTTATTAATCCGGAAGGTGGGTGTGATGAACATTGCACAATTTACAGATTGGGAATACGTGATGTGTGACTTCGTTGTATAGCAGGCAAGTCAGTAGCAGATCCAGACAAACTGACTAATATACTATTAATAGATATATCTGTGAATTCAGATCTGCGTTTGTTTTCTCTGTCTCTGAAGATACTGCCAAAACTTTCTACCAGTGCATGAAGTAATGCCCTCATATAGCAACTCCAATTGGATGTAAGAATTGATCAAAATTAGGCAAAATAGAGAGCCTTTTTTTTTTTTTTTTATTCCCCTTGAATGATTGCCCTTTCTTGTGTGTCAGACAGCCAGATCCATCTCCACTTTACAATGGTGAAAATACTATTGGGAGTGCCTCTATCCAGCCTTCTGTTTGAAGCAGGGCTGTTGCCAACAGTAGATGAGGTCAGCCATGCCCTTTGCCTGGCTGAATCTTGAAAACTTCCAAAGGTGCATGCTACAGCCTGTCTGTGCAACCTATTCCAGTGCTGCTGTAGTATTCTAGTGAATTTCTTTTTCCAGCCTGAACCTCTCAAGCTGCGATTTATGGCTGTTGATGCTTTATTGTATTGTCTGGTGCTACGAGGAAGTATTTGGCTCTGTCGTTCTTTTAACTTTCTTAAGTGGTTACGGATTGTTATTAAATCACTCCTTATTCTCCTGTTTGCCAGACTGAATGAACCCAGCTTCTTTATCCTCTTAGAGATGTGTTGTGTACCCCTAACCCCTTTGTGGTTGCTTTCCAGGGAATCCTAACTAGCAAATCGTTGCATAAGCTGCAGTTTGCTTTCCCAAGGCCAAACTCTGCTGTTTTCCTGCTCAGCCTTCCTCCAAATCTTGGGTTCTCCTGGTTGCTACAGCCAATGCTGCTGTCTGTGACCAAATATGAAACTACTTCTTCCCTCTCTGTGAGCACTAAATTTGTAGGGATTATGTATTTGTGAGGGAGACGTGGAAACAAAACTAAAACCCATTTAGCCTTTTTTGACTAATATTAAATGTGCTCAATACAGAAGACTTGCAGTTTATTGAACTCTGCTTGTTCTCCTCCTTCACTCTTTTTTCGTTACTGTTTCTTTCCTATGTACTAGCAATTTTGAAATATGCCAGGAGTAAAAGTTAGCTAATTTCTATCAAAACTTGCCATCTAGTGGCATATTACAGGGTTGCAGCCCATCTAGTAAAGATGGTTTTTGCGATGTGTGCTGTATAGTTAAACTTTTTACCAAAATTATTTAAAATGTTTTTTCCACAGTTTCTTTTAATGGTTATCTTTCTGTGCTTGTATATATAGTCATTGGTTCAATGGCTTTTGCTTTAGCTGTGACATGCTTCCAGAATATTGTGTGAAAGGAAGTTGCAACTTGTTTGTAAAAACTACAGTTAATAATGAAGAGATAGCGTACTAAAACAAGTAGTATGTAAAAGTCCAACTTTCTAACAAGTTACTTAATTTCCTCCATACGTCATATTCAACATAGGTCTTCCTGCTTTGCTAGAGAGCAAGGAGATACCAGAAATGTACCTGTCAGGTGAATAATGTGAGGAAATACTTAAAATTCTTTAAGGTAAGAGTGAGTCAGTAGTACTGGAAATGAAGGAAACTGTCTTGCAAGCCTTAGTACTCTTGAACTTCCTTCTTTTTTTGTCACTATTTGTATAGAGAGATTGTCCACTACAAGTCACTGGGGATGTATTGGATAGTATATTCCTTCTCTGAGAGGTTATCCAAGTAATGTTTATTGACAGCAAGTGATTTTTGGATGATTTTTTTATGCTTCCCTATAATAAGAAATGTCCTAAGGAGTCAACTAATGATCAAGCAAGCTCAATGTCCTGTTAGCAGTTCCAGAAATGGAAGAATGGCAAACGCTGCTCTTCTTTCTAAGAGCTGGCAGTGCACTAATGACTCCTCACTCCCAAACTGGAGGTTGCATCTGTATCATTATGTTTAAAAACCAGTGGTAGACCTAACCTGGTCAGATATTTCTAATTAATTTCAGAAACTACAAGCTCCTTTTGCTTGTGTGGAAGAAATAATAATTGATTTTGCTTTGCGTTTTCTACTCCATTAAGAAAAAATTTAGATTTTTTTTTTTTGGGGTAATTTTAAAATTCTTTAAATTTAAATGCTAGTTTGGTTAGTTTTTTTCTTTCTGATCTGTAAGCTTCAGTTTACAGCAGGGCTGTACCCTGTTCTGTGTGACTTCCTTGGCTTCTCTTCCCTACTCCCATTCCTCCCTTATCACTTCAGAACTTTCATCAGACCTGTTTCCTACTACATTGTGGACATCACACTTTCTCAACTTCATTAGATGAATAAATAGCTTCTCTTGTCTTTTCCTCTGCCTACAATTCCTGAACAATCTGTGTCTTTTTGCATCATTGTTGCAATGCTGTTAATGATCCCATCAAATCTGTTATGCTGATTGGTATAAATTTGATTAAGACTTTCAGATGTTCCTGTCTACTCTCTGGGTCTTGGACAGTGCTTTTTGCAGTGTAATTTTTAGCTGTTTCTGAAGGGTGGATTGGAAAATTTTTTTGCCTCCTTAGGATTCAAATTTTGAAGTTTTGTTTTCCAGTTTACATGGTTATCATGTATCTTAACATCACAGTCTTACTACATAGATTTTAAAAAGCTAATAAAATATGAACAGAACTGACATTAGCTTTCTGAAAATCACTGTAACTTTAGAATTTGTGGAGACAATTTCTTTGATTCCTTAAATAAAAAGCACTAATTCTGGAGAGAAGAGTTATATTTTGACTTCAAGTGTCCAGGATTTCATATATGTTATCTATTACTTTTCTTAAGTTTATATATAATAAAAGCTGAGAGCTAGTGTGATGTATGAAAAAATAACCAAAGCTATAATTAACTTACACATAATTAAATTTGAATGTAGCGTCCTTTTCATTGAAAGATGTGGAAATGCAGATGGTACTATTTCATGAGGAGTTATGAACTTTATAATGCATTTTTTGCCTTTGGCATATGAAAGCTGAACTAAATGTTAGTTTAGGGTGGTATGTGGGAGGCTTGGGACGAAATGCTTAAACCTTGACAGTAGTTACGTTGAAAATTACACAATGAGGTTTTACCGCTCAAGAAAAATACATTAGGAATGGGATGGTCAGCCTTGTAACAAAGTGATATTAACTGCATATGGCTTAGCCAGACTAGATCTATGCTGCTGATACTGTTCTAAAACAAGCAGAGATTTCCAGCTGTGCCATATTCAAGTTGGAGGTGGGATGGGTTGGAGGCTGTACTAAATAAGCACTGAGTCTCATTTTATCTGTTGAATATCTTTCTAAACAGTGGAAATGAGGTTACATTATTACCACTGTTGGGTAACAATATTTAGGTTACTTGTCAGTTGAAAGTTAGATTGAGAAATGTCAGACTGAGATGTCAAACTAGAAAATATGATTTATTAAATTTTTGTGTGTGTTGCAGTTCTCAAATAATGTAACTGCTGTGATTGATTCCCACATCATGGGGAATTTCTGTTTTACTCTTTTTTTGTTTTCTTTTTATTTGTGTTTTTTTTCCCTGCTTCTGTGTTTCTTTTGCTCACTTGACTTTTTCTTAAAATGCCCACAGGTGTTACCAGTCTGAGTTTGAAATTCTGGTAATATTATGGCTTTAAATTAAAATAAAAGCTCTAGTATCTGAATAATGGATGGTAATGTCTATCTGTTAAGGAATCTAGATCTTACCATGTAGAATTATGCTAGTCAGTCCTCAGCTAGTGCTCGCTGCTCTGGGTGTTGAATGATGGCTGTGACAGTATGCACTTTTTATTCCTGATCTCCTTTCTTGTAAACAGAGTATCAGGTAGGGGGCCTGGAAAGTAACAGCACTTGAAGTGACTCTTTCATCACATGACTTTTTTGTGCTAAGGCTTGCAAGTATGGTTTGCTTCAGATACACACATACAGACATTTTAAAATTTGGTTAACTGGGAAAAATCCATATTATGTTGATACAATGCTACAACAACGAAGGCAGTGTTTGAACCAAGAACAATATAGTGTGAAAGGCAAGTTACTTGCTGGTTAAAAGTTTAGTTAAATCTGTACAACTTGTTGATGTTAAATGTAATTTTAGAGAGAAGTATTGATGTTGAAACACAGCGCCTTTTTCTTTTCCTTTTTCCTTGATCTGGTGTAAAGCAGTTAAGCAAGTTGTAGAGCTGTGCGTTGCTGTAAAAAGAAAATTCTGTGTCACTGTGGTGCACGGTGAACTCAAAGTGTTGAAACAAATGGTGATCACTGTAACCCTGTTGTCTGGCACCCGTATGTTCAGTGGCAGCTTTAAGCATAGAGATCTGATTTTTTCTGCAGCTTTACCTTTAAACACTGAAATATTTAGTCTTTCACATTGCCATCTTAACGGATAATTTTTCAGACATAAATGCTAGGATTGTATTTTATTGCCTGGAGTTTCAGCATAACATTTTCTAGGTTTCAAAACAAGAATTCACTACTTGAAGAATGAGAGAGATTTGTCAGAATAGTGATTATTTCCATTAGGAAGTATATTACACCCACACATTTGCTGATCTGAAGCCTCTTACACTTGACTGCTAACTCCTCAGGCTGTGTTAGGCGGAGTCACTTTTTTCAATATCTTCCAGATGGATGGTGGCCAAATGATGAAATGTAATCAGTATTCGTTACTTCAGCTCAGCTAGTAACCATCTTTTGAACAGTACTTTCTTCCAGAATAACGAACAATCAATGCAAACATACTGGCTGTAGCTTGAAGTTGGGGGTTTTAACTCTTGTTTATTGGAGGCAGAAAGAATAATTAAAAAATACAATTGAACGTATGTCTTGAATTCCAAAATTTCCTTTAAAGGACACCTTGAGATACAGAATACTGTGCTCAAAAAGGTAGTGCATTGCGAAGACAGCTTTGTGTATTCAAATAACTCGGTCCACTACAGCACAATCAGAATTCAATCGGACCAAGTTTACATGTGTTGGGCTGCAGTTTTGATTCTGTGATAGCATCGGCTGTTCTTAAATTCCAAGTCCGTTATGTCAGCAAAGAGAGTGTAAAGTTACTTTATCCTGAATAAATCTTTCTTTGAGGATGGGAAATTTGAACTCTCAGCTACCACTATAATGAACCTAGATTTCAGGGTACATTTTGAGACAATAGTTTCTGAAGTATTTCCATGCATATTAATGTGTATTGTAGAACTTGAGATTCAAATGTGATACTTCAGATTTTTTAAAGATTTCTAGTGCTGAAATCAGGGATAGTTATACTGAAACTACAACGCCTTATTTTTATTGCTATCCAAGTTTTTATGCTTAAAAATGAACCAATAATGTATAATCTACAAAATAGGAGACTTGCTTATTTTCTCCTATCATCCTCAAAGAGTAAGCATCATCCCGGCCTTCTTAGCCAGTAGGACAAAAAGCAAAAGCCCTTTGGAAGTATTTATTCCAGAAGGGAAAATTGGCTTATATTCCAGAAAGGAAATTTGGAAGTATTTATTCCAGAAAGGAAAATAAGGCTGAGAGAGTTGGGGCTGTTCAGCCTGGAGAAGAGAAAGCTGCGGGGAGACCTTAGAGCAGCCTTCCGGTGCCTGAAGGGGGCCCACAGGAAAGATGGGGAAAATATTTTCAGCAGGGCTTGTTGTGATAGGACAAGGAGCAATGACTTTAAACTAAGGGAGGGCAGCTTAGATTTAACTAGATAAAAGGAAGAAATTTTTTACCATGAGGGTGGTGAAACACTGCCACAGGTTGCCCAGAGAGGTAGTGGAGGCCCCATCCCTGGAAACATTCCAGGCCAGGTTGGACGGGGCTCTGAGCAACCTGGTCTGGGTGGAGATGTCCCTGCTCACTGCAGGGGGGTTGGGCTAGATGGCCTCTAAAGGTCCTTTGCAACCCAAAGCGTTCTGTGATTCTCTAGCTCTGAAGTAACCTGAGAGCTGGGAAAAAAGTTGAATGAAAAGCACGCCACGTGAGAGATCTGCAAGGATTCTGTTGATCACTGATAAGTAGTTTGTGTCTTAACATTTTTTAGTTTTGTTAACATATTATATGTATTATTTCAAATGAACAGTGCATTGTTGCCAGATATCTTTGTCTGTACTGGAAAGCTTTGCCAGTTTGTCTCTTGGCTAGGAATGAAAATGTCTTTTATGGCAAAGTCGCTTCAGGGGGAAAAAAAGTAGATACAGCAATGTAAATACACGTTTTTACTGGTATAGATGTATTTGCTGGAACGGCTTATTCTTTTTGGGAAATGGATTTAATGTATGCCATCTGTGGAACTCCTTTTGCTGTTAAAAGCTGTGTTTCTACTAGGCTGGTTAGGCAATGCAGTGCATTTGCTAAACCATTTGTGTTCTGGTGGTGTGCTTTTTCTCTTAAGTGGCTTTCTGAAGAAGTTACCTGTAAAACGTAACCCAAGAACTGATAACAAAGTACTATCAATTAAAAAATATTTGTAATTTAACTCCATGTGTTTAGGTTTGTTTTGTTTTTGTTTCCATTGTAAATTCAAAGTTATTTGTTGGCTTGCAAGGCTTTGAGTCGCGTGTGTGTGCAGGGAGGGTGGGTTTGCTTTTGTTAGTTTTGCATTCTTCCCCCACACCTCCTCAAATTAACTTTTATTCTGTATAATACAACTTGCAAACCCAGAGGGGTCACACCAACCAGAAACTATTTCAATGTTGTTGTCATTCATTGAAAAGCTCTTTTTGTCAATATTTGGATTCTAGTAATAGTCCCTACTGCTTGCTGGTGTTTAAGTGTGTGGTTCTGAAATGAATGGCTCTCTAAGAGGGGGTGTTTTTGATGGTCAGTAGCTCTCGTTTTTGCCCCCCCCCCCCATCAGCACTCAGGATAATGAAGGTACATGAGGACCATCTCTTGTTTCGACTGTTGAGATCACTCTTGGTCAGAGGAAAGCAGAAAGCCATTCTTCTGAGAGCTGATGCCACACTGACTGAGGTGTGAGCCCCTGCAGATTCCTAGTTTGTGCCTACCTCCAGAGGCAAGAAGTTTGCCAGCTAAATCCTCTGCAGATTCAGCATGGAACAAGGGAAATCCCAGAAGTGCTTAGGCTGCGCATGGCTTTTTGGGCACCAGCTCCCTGATAGTGCTGAGCATAAGAAGAGAGAACTCGATGGCGTGGTGGAATAAATTGTGGAGGTTTAAGGTGATGTTGCTTTACTTTGCATCTGTGAATGGCTAAGAGAATGATTATGGTCGATTACTGTGGCTTACCAAGAACAGGGTAATTTCTTAATCTGTGGTAACTTAATAGAGTGACTGAGTTGAGGGATGCTCCTCCATTTTTCTATCCTTACCCCCTCTAGCACACAGAGGGAGGATGAACTGCAGGACTTGAAGGTAGGTGCTGCATGAGTGAGGATGGATAGAAAGGGGAAGAGAAGGAAAGCTGCAGATGGGAACCAAGATACTGGTTCTTGTTTCTCAGTGATATTTCCTCTGGTACTTCAGTGAACAGCTTTGTAAAACTTGTCATGCAGTTGTGTAGTAGATAGAGGTGGAATAAATACTGTATATTTTAGTGTGTCTTTCTTCTTTCTCCGCAGTCTTCTGTTATTCTGCATGCTTTTATTAGTGTAGTTTCCTAATAAATCTGCCAGTTCTTCAGTAAAATTTGTAAACTTTTGGGTTCCAAGTATTTAGTAGAGGTAAAAGTAGTCCAGGCTCAGGATCTGACTCACAGTTGAGCTTTGTTCATCCTGGCCCCTGCAAGTATTAGAAGGCGAAATTATCTCTTTAATTTATTCACTCATAGAAGTTTCTTCACGCGTCTCCCTGCAACTGTTTATTAAAGAAAGGCTGGCATGCTGCCGATATTTTTGGTGCATTCACCAGCACTATGAGACTCCGGTATTGCTCGGCATCTCTGCCCAGCTGAGCCATATTAGTGTCGCCATTGTATTAAAATCACCGCAAATCTCTATTGCTCTCAAAAACCGGATGCAGTTGTGGCTTTTTATACAGCTCCTTTAGTGGGGGAAGGTGTCTTGCCACTAGGGGTCACTTACGAGCTGGATTTAGAGAACACAGAAAAGCAAAAAATAAGGATGGAAAAGACTTTCTGCATAGTGTTGTGTATAGATTTGCATTAAAACATCTTTGCATGTTTGCAGCGACTGCCCTGCATAAGATTTCCTCAATTTTAAAAAGGCATTTTAAATTCCAGAGGAATCGGCAGTATGTAGTGGCAAAATACAGTAAAACATTTTTGGTTAAGAAATCTCAGTGGGAGATGAAGGGGACTCCAAATGTGGAGCCAAGTAATTCCTGGTCGTTGATACAGCTACCTTTTTGCTTTTCTGTTATTTATCTTCAGGGAATATTTACCATATATTTGGGGGAGGGAGAAAGAAAAATCTGACAAACATTCCTTTTATTTTATGCTTCTCCAGTTAAAAACGTGTTTTCCTTCTTGCGTGATAAACAGCATGCTTGCTGCTATCTTAACCATGAATCACATCTGTAGGCACGTAATAATGAGTAGCATACTTATGTTGCATTATGGTTTGTAAACGACTTTGACTTGTGTATTGAATCAGTAAATGTTTTTGATCATTTGGAAAATGCAAGAAGCTTTGAGGAATGAAAGAAATATCTTGTTTATAGCAATCTCCATAAAAAGGGTCTTTATGCTGTTGTGAGAACTAAAAGTTAATGCCTTTTGTACTGAGTAGCATTTAATCTTATTGTAGAGCTAGCTCTGATATGAAATTATTATGTGCTGGCGTCTGTCCAAAGTGCAACTCATTGAAGTGTATTCTATCATGTTTCAAGGATTGCTTCAAGTCAGTGTGCATGATACTTCACAACCACCTTCTTCAGTAGGCATGTTCTTTCTGTACTGTAGAGAATGGAAAATTTTATTATCGTTTCAGAATTGCTTATGTGATATATATTGAAAACATTTGTGAGCTTGATGTTCATGTCTTCTGCTAACTTCTCATTCCTGAAATGACAGAGAACAGCATTAGAGTTGAGTGCCCTTTCTTGAGTATAGGTCACTCACCAAAGAGCGTTGCTAGCCAGTGTGTGAGGCTGAGTTTTCTTAGTTTCAGTTTATCTTGGAGTTTGTAATAGGAATCTATATTAAAAAAAAAAAAAAAAGTAAAATCCACAGTGGCAGAGTAATCCAAATTCCTGTTGGCTCTGTGTCTAACACAGGCACGCATTCTATCTTAGTGTGAAGGCTGTAATTAAAGTGACTGGTCTTGGATTTTGTTTCAGCACTCAAAAGTTGTAACCGATAAACCTTTTGGAGTCAGGGTTCAGGGTACTGCCTTTGAACAGATGGGTGATTTTAGATAGCAGGAATCCATAACTTGTGACAAACGCTCTGGAGATCCGTGGCAATTTGGCATCAATTCGTTTACTATGACCTCACTGGTAAAGATCTGACAAAAGTGGAGTATGTCCAAACATAAAAAACTTGAGATTCTCTGACTGTCAGTGGAGCCTGTAGCTAATTTATGTAAGTGAGACTGGGAAAATGAGAACAGGCTTGGCATCAGCTGGAGTCCTGTGAGATGCTATCATGTTACCATTGCTCACAAATGACGATACATTTCCACGATGAGAAATCATTATAATGGTTATCTAACAGTTTAATCAGTGGTTCTTTTGTATCTTTACTTTTAAACAAGTTATGGCTAGATGATATAAGGTTATATATTTTAATTAAAGGAAAAATTTGAATCAAAATATATAACCAAGAGGAAATAGAACTGTCTCCTTATATTGCTCTTCACAAAAGATAAAACTAGAAACTTTAATTGTTTTTGAAGCAGTGCATTTGCCACACTGAGGTCTTCAGAATATATTTCTTTGACTGTTAACAATTCTTTGACAATTTAGTTACACAATGTCATCAGAAAAAAAAATTGTCCACAACACAGAACTTATTATTTAAGTTTATCAAGCTGAATTTATTCTGGAAAATTAAGATGGGAGTTTAATTACAGTTATCATTGATTCAGAAGACATTCCAGTATTCTCGGAGCTTGTCATTGAAGAAGACGAAGACTGAAAAAAGATATAGTGTTACTTGTGTCAGCAGTTGATAGGGAAGGGACTGACTTAGATTCTGTTGTATTTGTCATTTGACAGTTAATTTTAATAAATAATTTGGGGTTTCTGACATGTTGAGGAAATCCTGAAATTCCAGGTGCAGTGGGAATGGAATTTGGCATGTGACTATCTGGCTGACATTATGCAGTTCTTATAGTGAAAAGCTGATTAAAGAACAGCTGTTAGCTTAAATCAGAAAGTTTGCTGTAGTTTTTCTACTACAGCTTGTATGTGAAAGCTTTGTTATTTGGGTTGTAGTCGCTCTTCACAAGTGGAATGTGTTCCAGTTTAATAAATCATTGTACTCAGTTACTTGGCAATTGTAGTGGTGACATTAATTACAAAGGATTTACATGAATATTGAAGCAAGGTTTTCTCAGAAGAATAAAAAACGATATATCTTGTGTCTGTTTTCATGGTATGTGTATTTTTCTTCTGCTAGTAAAAGTATTCTCTGTAAAAGTGCTGTGTAGCTAAGTCCATCAGGGCAACCTGTGATCTTACAGTTAGATTATACAGAGCTGTGCTTCACAGGATTACGTTATTTAATTTTTAAGAATTTTAGCTTGTCACTGTTGTATCTGTGCCAGCATTTCCTTGTGCAAACACTAGAAGATCTGCAACAGTGATGAAGTTCTGTACTTAAGTATGGCACTATGTCTGTGTGCAATTAGGTAGGGACTTGTATAAGTTTGTATGAGTATATGTGTGTTAGTATATATCTTTTTTTAAGAGTCTGTGTATAATCTTATTTTATTAGCCATATTGGCAACCTCACATTTAAGAAAATAAGTCATCTTCTTTTTCTACCCCTTCCTTAATAAATGCATGATACGGTAGAAATTATGGAAATGACACAGGCCCAGAGAAGACTGGCCCTGGAGAAGAACTCCAGCCCTGAGAAAAGCTGAGATGGGAATTATTCATTTAGTCTGTGAATTGGAGCATGCTCCTTGACTGATGAGAGTAAGAACTTTTTTGAGAGATAGAAACCTCAGGAGGAAGAGCTAGTTTGATACCAGTGAAAGAGAACACAGACCTTTGTGGGAGGAGAAGAGAGGGGAATGGGGCAACAGCTGAAGAGACAGAGGGGTAAGGAGCAAGATTTGGCCATAAAGAAAACAACTTGTATTACTGCATTTTCTAACATTCCCTACAGCTGCTTGTTATGGTAATACATATCTAGTAATTTTAGCTATAAAATCTGTGGTACTTTGGACTGATTATTTCACTAGGATGTGAGATATGGGACAACATTTTATTTTTACAGCCTGTTTTATTGAGAATCACCTATCTAGTGTGTATTGTTTCTGAAGTGTGCGCTGAATTGTACTGTTGAACTTATTTAAGAAATATTTTAAGTACTACTTCAGAACATGTTTCAAAATATCTTTCTTAATTTGTAAAAATTGAATAAATGTATAATTAAAATATTTGTTAAAGCCAAGCCTTAGCAGGATCAGTATTGAGGAGACTAGTACAGCCTGTCCCTACTTGTTTTAACATGGGTAAGAATCTCTACTGCAGCTCAAGAGTAGTAGTGGCCATAATAGATTTACAGTTTTTGCACATAGTGAGAACTAAGATATAAATACAGAACAATAGGTCATTTAATAACTTAATAGTCTTTAAAAGTAGGTACACAGACTGCCAAGTCTTGAAACATTCTTCAGACAAACAACCTGCAGCTAGATTTTTGCTCAACTTCTTGTCCTTCAATATAGACTTAACCGTAAAGTGAATATCATGTTTTAACAACTTCAGAGAGAGAACCTAAATAAAGACAAGGTGATTTTTCCTTGCTAAGATCCAAATGTGAAGGGAAGTTATGGATATAATGTGTATTACTGAACAGTATGCATGTTTTTCTGTTTGTCATATCTTTTTTGATGTTACACTTGCAACAAAGTAATTGGCCATCATCTCTTTGTGCCATTCGCTGATGAAGTAGAACGTAACTTCAGGAGAAAAAGTTAGATTGTTCTCATTGTAAAAGTTATTTGAAAGGAAGAGCAGTATTCAGTTGGAGAAAGCATATCACCATCTCCTTCGCTTTAAAGAACTGTGCCTGGATGCTCTCTACCTGTTGTAGAAAGACAACTTTTAGGAATTGAAAAACATCTTAAGAGCCTCTGAATTTTAAGATGGGAAGAACTAATTTGTGGGAGCATGTCTCAGCATGTCCATGTAGTCAAAACTGATGAAAATTAATCTAGGAAGTATTTCTGAAATTCTTTTGCAAGATAAGAAAAAAATAATTGTGTTTTGATGCATAATCATCAAGATTGAAATAAAAAAATACATATGGCATGTTTTGACTTTAGAACTCACTACATAAAAGCGGCAATTATCCATGCATTTTTGTGATCTGGAAGATAAACTTTTTTCTCTCCAAAATTGAATTGTTCGTATGATGATTAGTTCATGTACCACAGCTACCTGACAGGAACAGCAGGTGCAGATATAACTTTTATCTAATTAGTTTTCCATTTTTTTACTGCATTTTACATGTGCGTATATTAGTACGATGTATTAGCTGATGGAAAAGAAAATACAGTAGCTGAAAGCAAATGCTTATTTTTTGCTGAACTTGCCATAAGCAGTCTGAGCTGCATATTGCCATAAATATTTGAGCTGCTTGTTTGAATTACTGAGGTTTTCTTAGAAATACCTGAAAACACTCAAAGTTGTACTTTTGTCTTTAGAATACGTCTGTCTTTATTTTGAAGCAGTGTAGTTGATATCAGGAATGTTTTGAACTGAGTGCAGAAGACTGCTTGTCTTCCATGGGAGAATACTTCATTGGAGCTGTGAGGCGTATGCTCTTTGGCTCACAAATCCTTATTGCTAGAAGAGGAGATAGTTACTTTATGCTTACCGTGTTCTTCTTAATATGCATCTGCTGCTGGCCATGGTTGGAGAAAATGTATGGATTTAAAGGGGCATATTATACAAGTATGGCTGCTGCTTTGTGCTTGTGTTTATATTGTTTGAGCAGCAGTGGCTTTTGACAAGAGCTGCTCCTTTCTACTAAGTGTTAGTTATTTTGTCATTTGAAAGAGAAGTTCATCAGCTCTTGCAATTACGGGAAGCTTTAGCCATAGGTGACATCTGGGAAGCAACAATGTTTAGTTTGGTATTTCAGTCAAATGGTATGTATGAATAGCTAGCAATGATAAGGATATGCTTTTGTTATCTCTGCAGCAACTGTCTCCTTTTGGAGGTGCGAGTGAACTTCAGTCTTCTCTAAATATTTTCAAGCTCTTTTTCTGTCCTATGCGATCCACTCTGTCTAATGATGGTCTCCAATTAGCAGTCCAGGAATAGCAAATTAGACATTTTTGAGCTACAATAAACCTTACTACAATTATTGCTATCCTTATTGCTCCATACAAAATGATTTCTCCATCTGTTCAATGATATCCCTTCCTCTTGGAAGCGTATGATAATTTGCTGGTAGAATGTTACTTTTGCAGCCACTGTCACCTTCATGATTTAATGTAATAGCACTCCCTTAACAAACTGAAAGTACACATCAGACTTTAAACTCAGAATTAAATAATAATTGCTTTGCTCTCGGTCTGCTGTTTCCCGAGCTATAACGTTCAAGAAACAGAGACCCAAATTGTCCCTATTTAACCAAGGATAAATTAATCACTGGGTGTCACAGACTGAGTATACAGGCTTTGTCTGTAGCTTGAGTTCATTAATTTCTGTGGAACTATTCTGGAAATATATTTTAAACTCTTTTTTTCACATTTTAGTACTGATTGAAGTAATCCCTGAAAATTTTTCCCTCAAGACAGTTTGGTTTTAGAAGTTAACCCTCTAGTTTGGGACTATTAATTAAGGGCCTTCAACAAAGGTGGTTAATATTTATTCAGTTATAAGTTATTCTTTGGAGTGGAAATGCGCAGAGCTGTTTTTCAGTCTTTCAGAGCTCTTGCTTCATTCTGGCCAGGTGCTTGACTTGAAGTGTAGCCTATGTAGGATGTTTTAGTCTTAGTCCTCCTTTCTGTAAGACTTTCTTGCCCAGGCCTTGGCTATTTCTCTTTTTAGTATTACAACAGGGTCCAGAAGTTTCAATTCTACCACTTTCTTTGGTCAGTCAAGAGCTAGGAAATGCACACTGCAGCCATATGCACTGGAGCCGGAATCCCCTTCCGCTCACTGGCTGCTGAGCTGGAATGACAAATTACATTAAGCTCTACTGTTACTCCACTTAAAAGCTTTTATACCTTATCGGAAGTTTGAGGCTTGCACTGCAGCTGCTAACCTTTGCAATAGACTATGTTAGTCTCCATATGCAGCAAGCATTTGCTGTTTACTTAGTTCTCAAGAAGTATTTCCATAATGTTGTCTTTTGTTGTCCCTTCCAGACTGCTGCCCCCCAAGACATTTCCCTACCTGGGTTAATATTAATTTTTAATGAGAAAAGTCTAAAAAATGAAGCCATCTTCTTTTTCAGGTGTGCTATACGGTTGAGTCTTAAAACAATGCAAGAGTATGTTTTCTGACCCTTGTGGTTAGATTTTATTAAGTGAGTTCTCTTTGGGCTACCTTCTACATGAAGTGTTACCATTTGTATTAGTGAATATTGCAAAGTTTTGTTTGACAGATTGGGTCCTCTCTCAACTCTGTTAACAGTAATAGAGCATAAATATCCCTAAGCACAGGAACAGGTGGTTGTCCTCAGAGACAAGTCAGGGGAATCCGAAGTCCTTCAGAATAAAGAATGTACAATTGTAAAAAGTGTTCTTGATTGCCTGTATTTGCTTCTGTTGACCACTTCTCATAAACTGCCGTGGTCTCGAGTCTGCTCTTGTTTGCTTCTTTGAGTTCCTGGTTTCCCAAAGTCACTCCTAAAACCTTGAATTACAGTCATGAGCTTTGACTTCTGCTGCGTTGTCTGCAATACTGTAAGTTCTGTATGCCAAACGTGATCTTTTGGAATGGAAGCTAGTGGTGCAACTGTTCAGCCTTATCCCTGTGAGGGTTGAGTATGCTGTATGTCTACCTTTAAAAGGACAAATTAAATTTGTGGGTTTTTTCCCGTTTATCCCTGACAATTTCAGAAATGCTTTCAGATGGCTGCACTCTAAGGAGGCTGGCTCTGAAGTTAGTTCCTGAAGCTGCCTGTGTATCAGGACCCTTACAGCTATGGGAAGGTGTAGTGTATGATTTGCTTACTATCTGCTTGTTTTTCCTCTGAGGAAAACTTTTTACATCTTTTGTTTTGAACAAGGTTTCAATCCCAGCAAAGCAAAGTAAGTATTAAATCTGAAAGGGCTGAAAAAGGAAGAGAAGAATTACAATACGTTAGAAAAGATTCAGCTAGGATAACTGTAAATGTACTTTGTATCATTCCCTCTTACAATCTAGCATTATAGTACATGGACATGAATACTATATTTTTCCCTACGTTTTATAAGAAAAATTTATTAATTTGTGATAAACTGAATATTATTGAGGCTTCCTTCAGAGTTCCCTACTTGATGTCTATATTTTACATTGCTGTATATGTGTATGACGTATTTTCAAAGCATGAAGCTTAATTTATTTGATAGACTCCGCTAAATAAAACCCATTGTTTTACTTTTTTTTAAAATAATCCCATGTTGTCATGCTGGTGTTTTTCTAGGATCCTTGATTAGCAAGGACGTCTTAGTTACAGTGAATGTTAGTAGTTGTTATCTTAATACTGATTTTTATCTTCAGAATAGATATACTATATAAATAACATACCAAGCATGTTCTTGCTGTAATAGCATATAATTTCCAATAAATTATTCCTTTCTAAGATGTTTGTTTTAGTATCTTTTTTTAATTTATAAATTGTTATGCCAACCTGAATAAGTTTTAGAAAGCATTGCAAAATATATGATACATGTTGAACATTTAGCTGTGCAACTTTAGGGACATAACTGTATTGTAATCTCTGAGTTGTGGTAAATGTGAAAATGTTGTGGTTTCACCCTGATGTTTCCCAGACATTTCTTTAGCTCAAAAAGCCCTACAGTGTGACAGAATTGGGAGTTCTTGCTCAGAAGAGGCAAAAATGAGATACAGCTGAAATCTTGTCGTTTGAGTTGAATGCATGTTTGCAGTGCAAAGAGGAGGAATTTTGGCTCCTGTTCTACTATTTCACATTCATGAACACTAAATTCGCTCACATTTTATGTATATAAACTTGTTGAAAGGCAAAACAAACCTGATGGAAGAACTTAAACTAAGAATTGTGTATTATCAGTGCTAAGAAAAAATATTTTCTTAGGTTTTATTTACTTAACTCATTCTGCTACTATTTCCAAGATTTTCAACAAACAATTTTGTCCTCAGTTTCAAAAAAAAAAAGTTTGGTACAAATAAAAATACTATTATGTGATAGCTGTTTAACAGAACCAGTTTTACCACCTGAATATATTGCATCTAATTTATTGCCCTATTAGCTGAGAACAAAATTCTTCTGTATTTTTTTTCCTAGTCAATACAGAATACTTTTGAGAGTAATTTCAAATAAATGTGTACAGCATTTAGGGTTAGATTTATATCTTAATTTGTTCTTCTAAACATGACTTCGGTTATATTTTTTTTCAAAACCCACTTTAATATGCATAATGTTCAGCTTTTACTGCAAAAATGGAATGTCTTTTCCCTTCTGCCTGGTTTCTGTGTACTTATTTTTAGCACAGTTGCACATATGCTCAATTTACTGTACTCTTTTCTTAAAAAAATAACAGTTTTGTTACAGAGTAGGTGTCATGAAGAATTAAATGGTCAAACCATAATTTATCACGCCTTTTTCTGGTAGGATAAATCAACACCTGCTAGTTCTCTGATTTATCAGCCCTTTCATTGCAACACTCATTTTTGTGAAGTGTTACGTAGTGATGTTGTGTCAAAGGTAGACTTTGTTCTTATTGATCCTTTACCCTCAAAGTCGGCTTTATAGTCTGTTGCAGCAAACATACCGCAATTACTGTGCTGTGTTATGATACCAGTTTACCTTGCATAGGTGGTCATATACTGTTTAACTTCTGAGCTTCATAGAGCTACAAACTACTAAATGAGATTTCATCATGTAATTTCTAGTATCCTTTAGTTTAAACTAAAACTTTATTATGGATGTTACTAAATTATGCTCAATATGAGGGGATTTTGATGCATACATTCTTTGTTCCTTGCTTTTTGTTTGTGTGTGTTCACATGCTTAAATGTAGTTACGTGGTAACGTGCGATTACTATTTTTTTTTTAAAGTATACTTGGCTTAAAACCTGGTTAAATTCAATCCTTTAGTGATTCTTGACAGAACTGAGAATTCTAGAAGAGGTTTGGACACCTGAATATGGGCTGTTGCATTCAAAAGTTTTCAAATAAGGTTCGAAACCGACTTGGCAAGTGCTTGTGAAGGATTTAATACACTTGCGTTTAGTATGTCGTCTTCCTCTGCTACCTGCATCATAAAATTTTCAAATTGTTTTTTGGTAAATCTGATACTGAGCCTAAACCTGTTTTTTCCCATTTGTGTAACATGTTGATGGTGCATTTGTAATGTATTAGAGGAGTACTCGTTGTTATTGTATGTGAATATGGAGCTAACTTATACAGTGTTAATAAGTTTCTATGAAATATTCTAAAGTTTTTTAGAATACAACTGTTTTTCTACTATAAAACACAGGTTGAATTTTAAGTAACTTCGTTTTTTATTACAAACCTTGCACAGGTCTCAAAATCAGCACAAGCCACAGTAAATTAGTGCAACGCTATAAAATACTGCTTCATCAAATTAAGGAGTGTTTTTTAAGTAGACTTCTGGCCTTTCAGAATGGAATATGGCTCTCTTTCATATGTAATGTGCTTTTTTCATATGCATGGACGGCTTCAGGGTTTTTTTAAAGATACGCTTTCAGTTCTGGATGACGTTTAGCCTTTGACCCAGCCACTTTCTTACAATAAACAGTTTGTTGATGAGAGCAGCTGCTGGGAAGATTGCTTCCAGACTGTTCTGCTGCAGCTAAGAGAAGCAAAAGCCAGGATGCACCTTACGGCGCTGCTCTGCTGTCCACCTTGGTCCTCCGCTCCGTGCCAGCTTGCGTGGAGGACAGTGCCACGGGGCCTTCTGTAGCTGGCCTTGTCCTGCGGCTGCAGAGGCTGCGTTGCGTAGTCAGGGACCGTAAACGACAGTACTTTATCAAAACTGAGAAATCAAAACAAGTGTGTTCCGCTTAAGGCAGTACATATTCACTCTTTTTTTTTTTTTTGTATTGTTACATCCTTGTAAGAATTTTTGATGCTTTTTTGCATATAAAAATGAAGAAAAAATGCGATTGCCTCATTTCCTGTATTTGTTTTGCGTGACTGACGGATCGCATGTGCCTTCTAGCAACCCAATACCGAACTGCAACACTGTGGTAAAAACAAGCGAGATACTGATGTAAAAATCTTGACATGAAGACCGTTTTTCCTTTTCATTCCTAGTTGATTTCTGTTTATCTTATTTTTAACTTTATTGATAGCCTTCTTTTCTCTACAGAAGGTAACATCTGATAGATTCCCCCC
>Ga0065711_1032980_pt1 | contig 26319 bp, 14 predicted proteins | sample Hoacrofraction12_FD_59098 | JGI IMG/M metagenome (GOLD analysis project Ga0065711, IMG submission 59098) | Hoatzin crop microbial communities from Cojedes, Venezuela - Epithelial fraction 12 v2 (version 2) | ecosystem: Host-associated > Birds > Digestive system > Esophagus > Crop | place... | reverse complement strand
TATCTATCTATCTATCTATCTATCTATCTATCTAAACCTTGCCATATTCAATTCTTAATGCATATTACTGGCATTCTCTTAGTGAATTTTTTGTTCTACACACTTCTCTAATTGATCAATTTGCATATCAATAATGTACTGAGAGTCAGTTTGACACAGCTGAAACTGCAATTCAGTATGACTCTTTTTTCTTGAAAATAGGTAAGTTTTCCAGTTTTCTAAATTCCTGCATATTTTTGCTCTATTCAGTTTTTAGCTGGATTCACATGTTTTGAGTGATACCACTTCAGTTCTTGTGTAGGCATTTGAAGATGTTTAGGTGTTGCTACTGGAGTGTTTGCATCTTTTACTGAACTCTACAAAATGCGTTGAGTTAGAAGAACAAATAAGGATCAACAGTCTTTGCTGGCAGTTTTTGGAAATGATTAGAAAAGGAGCCTGGTCAATCTCTTCCTTTCTGGAGTGTATATATACTTCAATGAAGGGTATCACTGTAGCCAGTGTTAATATTAACACACTAGCTGTAAATTAGCTAGCAGCGTAACTTCAACAGTACAGAGCTCTGCTTGGGCCGACCACACAAATATTTACCTGGCGGAGATATACATGCACCCTGTACTAAACTTTATACTGGTGTTGCTCTCACTAGGTCTGAGTAGCTTATGGTTAGCTCTATCCCGCCTGCAAAACCTGCTGTCGTATCATCGACTGTCCCCTAAGAGAGATCTGTTGGTAAACTGGAGGTTAATCGATTAGCAAGGAGAACTAATTTGGTAATCAACTGATAGCCCAGAAATAAGGGGCTGGCTCTGACTGGCTTGGATGATTAAAATGCTATTTTTAGAATTAGGAATACCGTCTTCATGAAACGTTAATATTAATAGTGTTGATTGCAATAAATATACCAAAAGATGATCATATTTCTGTTGCAAATATATTTCTGCTTGTTCAAAGGATCAGTGACACACAAGGTAACTTACTTGTTTTCAAACAAGCCTGGCTGTACTGTGTTTAATAAGAATAATAACGAAAACATAGATAATACATTTTGGGCCTGAATTCCAGAGATTCCATATATTCCCTAGACCATCCCCTGGGCAGGAAAACAGGAATTGGTTTAGTGGATCAGATGAAGTGAAGGAGAAGAGAAATCCTTCTTCTCTAGCACACAGAGTGAGAGCAGAGCTGCCTGCAGACCTCACAGGACCAGTGGATGAAAAAGCCATGGGGACTTTAGTGCCTCCTTCGTCACTGTGCAGAGGGGATTCAGCAAGAAGTGGAGGGTTTGTGGGAGAGCTGTTGTTGGGCTATTTTCTTCTCTTGCCATGTGCCCTAGTACAGTAATGTAGAAAGATGCGGCTCCTTGCAGCCGCAAGAAGAATACGCTTTCCACCTGGCTTTTCTTATTGTCCTTGTCCCTCAAGTGACATAACAGCACCATTCCCACTGTAGGAGATTTTCCATTGCTCTCCTGGAAAAGTCCTAAGGACTCCTAGGGTATGCAAGCAACAGTCTGATTCACCTCCCATCCCCGTGTAACGCTGAGCAGAGCCGCACACCCTATCTGAAGAGCAGAAATCATTGCACAGTCGCAAATCACTCATTGATCATGCATCATACACAAGCTTAAGTTACAATCCAATGTAAATTATACACCAGGTTAAAATATGCTGCCTTTCACTGCGCACAGAAATGAAATAGTGTTTTGCAAAGAATCCCTGAGAAAGTCGCTTTAATGTGTTAACTGCCAGATCCTGAAGTGTCATTCCAGATATTGATTAAAGTACATACCAGAAGACAGTGGTTGTTTGATGACAGTCTCTGTAACGATGCCCAGACTTTTTGTTTCCTCTCTTGTTCTGTGTACTAATACAGACCTAGTGTAAGCAGAAACATGAGCTTTCGTTACCTTGCATTCAAGCAGCTGCAATAAAAACTGCTAATGGAAGAGGTGAAAAGAAGAAGAAAAAGATCAAATGCCCTAAAAGATAGTTACACAACATAAGGGTTGTGACTGCGACCATGAGATACTGTTTTGAGGTTACGTACAGGGAGAGAAGAAAGAAACTGCACTTTCAGGAAGCATGGTGACAAGAATAGGTGGGAAAATACTTATGCTGCATGACTAGCCTTCTCTTTGTACAGACACACTATATGGCAAATGCCAAAGCAAACAGTGTGTAAATGAAGTGTAAGTTTTATTCATTTGCTGTCTGATCAGAATTATTTATACATACCTATGTTATGAGTGTCTGTATTTCTTTTTTTTTTTCTTTTTTAAGCATGGGAGCTTCATTAACTTACTGGTTGGAAAGTTCAGGCATTGATTTTAGAAGCTGCTTTACTTTAGAATATTGTTTAGAACATAAGGACTGTTGCATGAGTCAATGTGAAAGTATTGCCTTTATGTGCCCTCTTCCTTCTCTGAGTGGATGAGTAGCCTGCTGAAGGGTGAGGGAACAGCAGATAAACATTTTGGTGAGACTTTTTTGGCACCATGTCTTACGATGTTGTGAGCCAGGTAAGGCAACACAGTCTACAGAAAATATTTGGAAAGTAGGACAGCCTGAAAAATCTTGAAAGAGTAAGCATGAGATTCACTGCAAGATTGTGAAGTCCTTCCAAGTGAGGTCCTTGCAGGCTTTTGTCTTGGTCCCAGCCCTAATCTGGGTTTTCATTAAGGGTCTAGACAACAGGCTAGAGAGCATACACACAAAGTGAATTTGCAGGTGACACCGACAGGCTGGTGCTCCAGGCACGTTGGAGGATGGCTTCAGAAATCAAATGGGCAGAGTGGAGGGGTGGTGTGAAGCCCACAGAATGAAAATAAGCAAGCGTGAATGCAGAGAACTACAGTTCAGAAGGAAAAATCAAACACACAAATAAAATGGAGAATAGTGAGAGATACAGCAGTATAATAGGAGAGGATTTAGAGACTACTCTGAAGCACAAACCAGCTAGAAGTCAAAAATACGAGGCAGTTGTGAAGAAGACCAATTCAGCATGATGTGATCAAGAACGTCATCTGTAAGAGATGGAAGATGACTGCTTAGCTCTGTTTGGCGTTGGTGAAACCTCAACTGGAAGACTCTGCCCACTTTCGGGCGCCGCACTTGAACAAGGATGTAGGCAAACTCCAGGTGAAGGTAACAAGCAGGGTAAGAGGTTGAGAAAACATGACATGCAAAAGAAGAGACACAGGAAAATAATCTCTTGGCGTAAAAGGGGAAGACTGAGGAGGGAATGTAAAAATTTACGAAAGTAAGAAGATTACCATAAAAAGATAGATTCACTTGAGGGAACTGAAAATCTCCTTTTTTGGAGGCTTTTGAAGATAGGCTAGAAAAATGCCTGTAAGGATGGTCTGGGAATACTTACTCTTCCTCAGCAACCTCTTATGGTGATTTTCAGCCTTCTATTGCTTTGATTCATTGATTCACGCCATAAAACTGTATCTAAAATCAAACACCTATTTTTAAATAGATTATTAGGAGAGTTTTTTGGGTGATATATTTTTAACATGGCACCTACCATTTTTTTCTAATTCTGATGTCAGTATTCTCTTAGTACTTGATGTTTTTCAAGAATATTCATGTTGAAGCTTTAGGAGACCTTCTGTAAATTAGAATTATGTTTCAAAGGGTTTCTTTATAATATTATAGGTGTTTGTTAGATGGCAAATACCTGTTTAATCTCCTTCCTCACATAGTTAATCTTAGAGGGTAAAGTTTTAATCTCTCTCTCTCTGAGCAGTTGTAGGATTTTTATTTAATGTACATACCGATAGTTAGTTGTAAAAGACATGATTCTGAATACTTTTTCATTTTTCAGCCCATATCTCAAAGTATTTTTGTACTGGCACCAGGGAAGTTAATTTGCATCACATTAGCTTCATTTGCATTGCTTTGCAATGTTTTTTGTTTCAGAGCGCTCGCCCTGTAAAAATATACTTGCCTATGTGTAGTGACCTCTGGATGCTGCCCTCAGTATAGTCGACAAGAGAAGACTGTGAGAATAACTAACTTGCTTGTTATCTTGATAACATTTGTTGTCGTTTAAGAAATCATCTTGGACTGATTGCAAAGAAAATATGCTGTGCAGATTTCGAATTGAATTTAGCATTCTACTTAAAAGAAAACCAAAATTCTTCATTTATTTTTACAACAAAGGAAATGGAGAGACAGTGTTGCTTTTGAAAAATGTTGTGCATAAGACCCTAATTTAAAAAATGTTTTGACTTAAATCCACATTTCTTTCAGCGGAAGTAGTCGTGTCCCATCGTTAGCACTCACTACAAAATCCATTTGTTAGCAGAAGAGGCACACATAAATTAATCACTGACAGAGTACAAGGTTATGCTCATCGTAATAATAACACAGGCTCTGTTGTGTGGAGAGTGAAGAGATAAACCGCCTGCTTTATGGCACTTCAAGGATCAGACGTTGCTGCACCTGATGCGGCTCTGTTGTATCATTTGCTACAGATTCATGGACAGAGGACATTCTGCAGTCACAGGCTGGGAATATTTTTGTTTTTCTAACCTAGGGTTTAGTTGGGATTTTGGTGCATTCTTTGCAGGCTGCACATCGATGCGCACAATAGGTTTCTCCTCTGATAACTAGAAACATCTTTAGCATTCACCTTCCTTGCAGTAGCGAGATGCCTGTGTCCGCCTTCCTCCTGCTGGGGTGGCTGCGGGTCCTCTGGGATTGAGCTCCAGACCCAGCCCAGCCCAAGGGCCGCGGGTTCCCAGCCTGACTGAGGAGGGAAGCCTGTTCCTGGAGGGGCTGTGGCAGTGGAGAAAATGTCACAGCCCTGGGGGATGAGCGAGGCAGGCTGCCTGGCAGCGTGGCTCAGCAGATCTCCAAGGCATGAAGTCGTCCAGGTGACACAACCCCATGCATATCAAAGTGACTGATAGATTATGTATGCTCGCTGCCTCACCTTTTGATTTCATGCCATCAGCAGCCCCGCTCGCGATGCTTCCTCTGCCCAGCAAGGTTATACCAGGGATTCCACGCAAATTTCCTCTCCACCAACCCAAACTTGACTCTTTCTTGGGAAGTGCTCACCTGCCGTTTCACACACCTGCAGGGATCTCAGGAGAGCGGCTTGTTATTCTGGCCCGCTGGCCTGGGAAGATGTGGGTACACCAAGGATGCACCTCCTGTGGCGATTGTCCCTTCGAGGTGAGGGAGGGGCAGTTGTTTTCCTGGTATATACCATTCATTTTCCCTGTGGTAACGGGCAAACACCTTTTCCTTGCTGTTGGCTTTCCTTCATGGAACCTGCAATGGTGCATGGCTTCCCTGTGTATTTACCCACCCTGTAGGGCACCAGATTCCGGTTTCATTCTTTAGGTTTCTTCAAAGCCAATGAAGCAGGACTGGCTCTTGAAAGCGCAGAGGTTGGGATCCAACCTGTATTTGTACCATGCTGTGCCTTAACTGTGCAGGTTATACTAAGGGATGCATCAGGGCCAAATAAGACATTAACTCACTTCTTAGGTCAGCAAAAGACTTTTTTTATTATTGTATAGATTTTAATCCAGCTGTTCATTCCAAAATTTTAGCAGTAGACTTCTGCTAATGGTTTTAAATCAAACCTTATTATAATCACAGACCTGAGTAAAGGGAAAGAAATTGTTTGTACTTGATCATATCTGCTTGAAAATTAACAGAGATTCTTCTACAACTTTCAAATTAAAGTAATACTTTCCCTGAAACAAGGCAGAAGACTTATGGTCACATCTGAACAAAATACGGAGTGATACATACTCTGTGCTTGAAGATGTCTACACTGGAGTGCTTAGGTGGTGTAAGAGCAGGCTTCTTCCAAGGCTAAGGCCAGTATGGACAGACCTCTTGCTGGTATGTCCATTTTTGTCAAAACCTGGAAATCCTACATAGAGTGACAGAGCTGTTCCAGCACACATGCAGAGCACAGACTAAGCCCTGGCTGTCCAGGTAACTCCAATGTTGAGGAAAAGTCTTACTCTGAAAAAAAGAGAATGAGCTTGACAGGGCAGATGGTGGACCTGAGCAAGAGATTAAAACAAGGACCGAGAACTCCCAGACATGTATTCAGAGCGGAGCGTAAACAATTTAGGTGACAAAGCACTGATAAACCATGAGCAGCCAAACATCCTGTATCATTGAGAGGCAGGCATACTGTCTTGCTGCTTTGCTAGTGTGTATAATATACTCTCCCCACTATGGCAAAAACACGCTGTGTCTCATCCTTCATTCCATTTGTGGATGCCATCCTCCTTTTCCCGATCCTTCAGCAGAGCCATGTGTTTTCCACACTTTCCCTGTTTCACAGACACTGAACATTATTATTATCTCTGTGGCACTAATTGCTTGAGCTGCTTAACCTGTGCCTATGTTGCTGGAGTCCTGTCATTTTCTCAACAAGCACTTCAGTTATGTCAACAAGAGAAAGGTCAGATGAGCTCTTGAAACTTTAAAATTCAGTGATCTTTGAACTATGATACCTCATGCTTCTGAGACAGTACTGGAAGGAGAAAGTAAATTTAGGGAAGAAAATCTGCCTTATCTTTTCTTCATTTGGATGACAGCTGCATCTGACCTTGTTTATCATAACACTTTTAATGTACAGAAAATAATTATGATGGTGAGTCTGAGGCAATTCTTTATAGCCCAGTGGTGTTTCACTGAGGGCTGAGTGGACACATGATGCTGATTTCTCTTTGTTGTGAGTTGCTAAACTGTAGTACATCTCTGCCAATGAAGAGCATAGATGTCTTCCAACACAGGCACTTGTCACTGAAATTTGGAAGGGAGATGAGATTGGTTCATGCCAGGTTTCACTCAGACTGGTAGGTTGGTGCTCAACCAGTGCATCTGTGTTAGCAGTTCACTGCTTTGGAAAAGTGTTTGTTTAGGTGCAAATTTGCCTTGTGTCTCTTCTTGGAATTGTGCAGCACACACATGAGCGTACCCCAGGAACCGAGGCTGAAGCCAGGTCCCAGGGCTCCATCCAGAGCACTCCAGCAACAGTGATGCAAGGTACTTCAAAAGGGGGAAAGCACATCTTCACTGTGTCCTTCAGCAGTTCACAACCTATGCAAGCGCACAATTCTGTTAGTAACGGCAAAGCTGTACAGAAATCTGCTTTGCATTGCAATGTGCACTTTGGACAGGCAACTGGTATCACCTGCATTGCCAGAATCGATGTGTTGTGGAATAGGTTCAATATGCAGTCCATGTTCTGCCACAGTCCAAAAACCCTCAAGTGACTTCAATGGTAGGGTAATTCAATGTTGCCAGAAAAATTCAAAGGAACACAAAGTGCATGCCTGAATGTAGCCAAAACATCATCTATTTGGTAACAACTGCGTTGATTATGAAGCCATGATCACTTTCTTTAACGTTCTTATGTTACAGACAATGAAGTCTAACCCTAACATATGGGCTAATTTCATGTACCTGCAGAGCCCTGGTGGTTGTTATCTGTTAAAGCACCTTCCATTGTTGCAGGATAACCTGTGTTTCAGACCCTCTTGCAAGACCTTTTCTGCGGCAGACCTCTCCTCTTTCCTCCCTTTTTTTTACTAAACCTCTCTCACTATTGGAACCTGCTCTTTTTCCTGGTCCCTGTTTATTGTGACAGAAATTGTCCCCTTAACAGCTCTATGGCTGGACCTTGGACTGGGGAAGGCTGCCTCTATCTCCTGATTATAACCTGACTGGGTCTGACGCATGTAGAGATATATCTTTCCAAGAACTTGTGTCGAATGCCTTATTCAGGTAACTCATGTATTACTCATCGAAAGTAAATAACAGCAAATAAAGATGTCAAAAGGCTTCCATGTCTCCATCTAAGCCTTAGTCCTTCCTTGTCTGTTTTCCATATGTTCCCCTCAGTCATGTTCCACTTCTTTCCTCCTAGAAGAAAAAGATATCCAGCAACGGCTGCTTGTCTCCCACCCTTTCTAGTCCAGGCAATCGGTTTTAACAAGTTGATGTTTCTTTGATGCTGACCTTAGAAACACCTATCTACTATCTATCTGGAGCCAGGTAGTAGACATTTCACTTTTAGCGGTCCTTGTTCTTGAAGACTCCTAGGTACCCTCTTTGGAAGATACTAATCTTTGTCATGATTCAGTTTAGTGTTTGTTTTTCTTAACAGTCTCCTTTAATTCTGTAGAATTGAACAAAAATATCGAACGGATGAAAAGAGGTACTTATGATAGTCATTAAAATAATGGAGATATTTCATTCTTTACAACAACCAAGTGAACATGAAGTGCTTCGCACACTGCAACCTTACAATCTGGATATTACACAAGTAAAAATAAATGCACACACCCATAAAACTAGTAAAACTGGCTGTTGCAGCTACACATAGTTCCTTGTGTTCATTAAAATTCTATCTTTATTGAGCTTATCTTGATTGGCATGCAGATCAAAGTGAAAACGTAATAAATAAAAGAATATACATAATGGAATCCATGGAAAGAAGCTATTCAGAAGATAATTCCAGTAGGTAAATTGCAATGCAGTATTAAAAACAACAGTGCAGAAGCATTTGAAACGTAACACGTCATAGACTGTTGAAGGGCCAGATCCTGAGGCCATTACTCACTTGTGTAGACATACTGACTTCAAAAGAATTACTCACCGTGAGTAAAGATAGTTGGAGTACGACTAAACAAGAGCGTATTAGCTCCTTCAGCGCAGCCGAGTAGTTGAACAACAGCTCTGTGTGAGCATGATCCTGTCAGCAATACGCAGCTCAGTCCATAGCAGCAGCTCCAAACCGCCTCTGGGATGTGGTGGTGAGCACCTGTGTAGGGCAGAGGATCCCTGACTGAATGGAAAGTGGGAGCACAAATACACATAACTATGAAATAAATGTGTTTTCCTTCAGTCATGCCCACCTGTGCTGCTTGTGAAAATCATTTTCTTACTTCCCTAGCTCTGTCTGGCCTTGCATAGCCCATACACGGAGAAGTGAGCTCAATCAGCCTTGTCTCACCCATTATTAAGCAAATACTTGTGCTTTGCTGAACTGGGGCCCAGATTTCCATAGCTGAATTTTTATAGCTGTTTAGATGTATGGAGAAAGAGCAGTTTGACTTTCAGATGCCAAGGATGGATTTTTAGGGCAAGCAACAACAAACAAATTTTTTTCACCTTAAACTGCTAACTAGAGCATTTTGATGCAGTCAAAGGACACGAACACAAGGCCTCTTAACATCATTTTATCGAAATTTTTTATTGGCACAATTACACAAGTGAGATAAGGGATGACTTACAAGGTTAGTCACAAAAGGTGAACAAAATAGAAACCAGATGACAGATTCTAGACATCAGAAACTAGAAGACAGGGTCTGTACATCATGTGCTGTTGAAGAGAATGAGTTCAATCCAGAGTATGAGAGAAAGAACATGTATGAAAAAATTGACAAAGGAGAAGCCGAAGAGAAAGATTTCTTCAATAAATTTAGAAGCCTAACTGGCACCAGTGGCTGCTATTCGCTTCAACTGTTTGAGCATTGAGAACCAACAAAAAGATCTGTGTATGCCAGGTTCTGCTTTTCTAGAAAATAAAATTGAGGGAAAATTTCTCCCACTTTGGTTTTTCATCCCTTTTATGTTTGAGCATTCTTATTACGTATGCAGTATAACCAAGAATTAGCCAGACTGTCGTGCCATAAGGATGAGTTTCAACAGAGAAAAACATTTGTCTGTGGTTACAGACTGGCTCTCTGGGAAAAAAAACAAAACAAAAACTGGTTGTGGCAGTATGTACTGGAACTTCTAAAAGCAAAGCATGAGGCTAAGTTTACCTGTCTGCCTACCACTGCCTAAAGTGTTTTCCCAGGTCTCAGCTAGTTTATAACATATGGTTACCTGCAGTCATGTGAAAGTGTTTTCAGCCAGCCTGGTGAACTATTGGCAGCCACTACTGTTTTACATAAAAAACATTTCACGCTATTTTGAAGTCGTCGGAGGCAGCATCCCCTTCCTCAAAACATTAATAGATATTTTGAGCTGAATTCACTATCTCTTTGACCCAATTTTATGTTTGTATGACTCAGCGATCCCAGAATTGTTACACCCATGTGTCGTTTTGGAGTAAAACACTGTAGTGAATCAGTCCCCTTTGCTCCTTTCTTCTACAATTTTCCATTGCCCCCATGAGACATTCAAGGAAATTTTCTACATCTGAGAGCTTTCTGAGCAAACAGTGGAACATATTGGCATCTATAAAACCCTGACAAGCATCTGAGAGATTATGATGTCTGTAATACTGAAGATAGGCCACCCAAGTTATTTCAACACAGGTTTTTTTCTTTTTCTTGTTTGTATTTTGTGAGCAAAACTAAATCCGACTCCAGTAGCTGAGTGGAGACTTCTCTTACAATGAAAGAATCTTCCCCAGCTCATTGAAGCTCCTAACTAACTGACATGGAAGTTAGCTGCATTATGTGGGCTTCAGGCCATCCTCAGCACAATCAGTGTTCGTCAAGCTGAAACTTGCTGTGTTTAGGCAGGTTGGGATTTCTAAACAGGTTATTCAGCCCTATTTTCTATGCTCAGTTGCCCAAGGATTTGTTTTCTTCCAAGAGCAACAACAAAGTATTTGGCTGACAGAAGTTGTGAAAGAGTCTATCATTCTGAGACACTTTTCTAGCCTCAAAATGGGCAGCTCCACTAGGACAGACACCAGGTTTTCAAGATGGAAGGGGCTCTGCAAACTATGAAGGACTGGTGTGCTGTTACCTCTGACTTTTCTCCTGAAATTGTGAACTTTCAGGTATGCTGTGACATGGCAGCAGCTCGACGGGATCTGAAGGTCTAACTGAGGACACTTGAGAACTCAGGAAGGATTCCTCTCGAGTCTTAACACCATTTTACTTGATCGTATTAATTAATAAGGTGCTTAGAGCCTAGAAAGAGCTTGACTCTGTCTACTTCAGCCTAAAAAAAGATTAAAATCCTTTCATGTAGTGTATATATTTGCATGGTGTTTGATGGTGTGAGACTTTGGTATAGAACTGTAATAAAATGTTTTCCAGCATGTCATGTTCAAGTAAACACACATTTACTTGAAAAGAAAAAAAAGAAAAAAGCAGACCCCAAATCTGCAGATGATGTAAACTAACGAGTCTGTCAGCATCTCTTCCAAAATGGTGAATAATAGTCTATGCAAAGCATAGTTGCTTCCCATAAAGGGAAAAAAACCAAACCAAGCATGTGTTCATACAGGTAACTTAAAGATGAAATGACGGGTCCATCTCAATTATCAATACAGATCAATACCATAGAGATCATGCAAGGCTTTCTTTTGCCATGTGTACTGTCCGTGCTAAACACTGTTGTTAATATATGTTGAGCTACACATTGAAGCAGCACTGTATAGATAAAAGATACATAAATATCCAACTTATTCAACTTAACAGTTATCTTCACTGATGGAGTCAGCCTTGCACCTGTAGACTCCTATGAAATTGTTAGATATTCAACAGCTATGCTGCCTTCGAAAGCTTTGTACTACTGTAGTGGTTCAAAGAAGAAGAAATAAAAACCCCAGAGGTTTTTTAAAGGGGTTTCAAAAAATGCCAGTGGCACGCGCTTACAGACTTTCTAGTGGTAGTCACTTCTTCAGATCTGCACAAGTCTGTGATACTCTGTGTACAACAAACATCTGCTGGAAATGTCGTGCCAGTCCTAATGTTTTTTTCTAGCTTCAAATTCCAAACAAGAGACAAATTCAGAGGTGTTAAATGCCACATGGAGTGCCTAGAAGGAGACAATCCTTGCTGCAAAATGTTTTTGAGGCAGCAAACGTAGGAGAAAGAAAGTACCGTTATACCCGTTTTATAAGCACAGACATCGAGAGATGAAAGGACCTGCCTCTGTTATTCATGGAAAGATTATCATTGACTTCAGTGGGTGTAGTATCAGCCCTATAGCGGTATGAAACTTGGCTCCTAATTACGTTAGGCCCACGTAAGCTTAGTTTCAGCCACAGTTCATTTTTATTGTCATGTTGTTAACCTGTAAGCCAAAGGTATTTCAGCTGCTGACAGAGTCTGACTTGTGGTTCTAGGCTCCCAGGATGCTTGACTAAGAGAAACCCATGTCCAGTCACGTTTCGTTTGTGCTCGGAGTGTTTGGCTTCCATCAATGGCTTGGGATGGCCTCTTCTCTGCAGATTAAGAGGAAGCAATATATGACGCACAGGCTTGTCTCACTCACTTCAAAGTGTGAGCAACAGTGACTCACCCACCTCCACAGACATCTTTAAATCCTGTGCTGAGTTTCCTATTTCTCTTCTTGTGTCATAGATAGCATTGCTGTCGTTTGTTTTCTCCAGTCTACATTCGCCGGCTTTGCAGAATTTTGAATCCAATCTGGCAATGAGGTTGGGCTTTTTTTTTTATAGTGCCTTTGAGTTCCCATATTCTTTCATAGTTTACTTAACCAAGCAGCATGTGTTTAAGTGTCTCAGTAACTCTAGGTGTTACCAAATATGAATAATCTGTATAATATCTACAAGAAAGGGAGGCTTGTTATTCACACTTCGTTATCATCTTGTCCCAACAGACAGCTGCTGTCACAGTTTGCCCTTTTCAGTGGAAGTGGGCTAAACTAGTCATGGATGGGGGTAGGTGGCTGTGGTGCAGTCCCCATCCATTTGGAATATGACATGTTAGATAGAGTTATTCTTTTACAGAGCAGGGAATATTATTGAACAGAAAAAGTTAATTAACCTAACAGTGGAACAGACTGGTTCATGCAGGACATCAGCTGGGACAGAAAAAAATTCCGTAAGTTCTTCAAAGTATACTTCATTAGGAAAAACATGAAAAAAACCCAACAATTACCTTATTATATATGTCTTGTGAGGTAACACCATGGCTTCAGCGGGAAGGATTTCTCTGCTCTCCTGCTTGCAGTCCAATGCCAGAATTCAATGAACCTAGGTCACCCATGGCTGAGTAGGCTGTCGATCCTATAGACTGGTATGCAAAAGGTGGATACCACCACTACCACCACAGCTTCTCCCAGACCATGATTTTTGAATTAAAGTGACCATGGCAGGTCTGCCCTGTGCTGAACCCAGTGCTGTTGATATGCATTAGACATGATCTAAGCACACCTAGAAGACTGGGATCCTTGGGGGCCTTAGGCAATGGAATACCTACTTTGCAAATCCCTAATGCACTCAGGGAAATGGCAGTCTATGTACGTAGTTCAGTCAAGGTGTCAGTGGCATAATCCTAAGCTTCAAAGTATATTTTGTAATGGAAATTTTGAGTACCTTAGTGGGGCAAATGTTATTGGGAAAATCACTTTTCTCTTTCTTTGATGAAATTCTACTTGGTTGCACCATAAGTGCTTAGGTGCTTTATTTAAATCTTGCTGAAGGCACCTGCCTGTCTGAGCTTCAGCTCTTCTGGGTGTCCAGAGCTTTGCTTTGGCACATGCCCAGAACAGTTTAAGCAGCCTGATAGCTATCTTCTACCTAAGAAGCTAGGCATTCCTCTGCTGAAGTCTCCTGGGGGGCTCAAGCCTGCAAACATTCTCAACAAAACACCAAATGCACACCCAGACGGCTCCTTGGAAAATGATTTGTGGGTGAGTTTTCAGAACAGACAGTGGAGGAGGATCTGCCACCCACCTTTCATACAATACTCCAGGTGGTACTCTGTGGTTAAGCCATTTGCTTAGGAAGTTATAGTCAGATTCAACACTTCACTTTGACTGAAGGGGCTGAAACTAACATTTCTCCAAGGAAAATGTCCTCCCCAGGGTTGACATTATATAGAGAGGGAGAGATGGGGTTTCCTGAACACTCTCTCCTCTTCCTCTTAAAGTTGCTTTGCTGTGTAGCAAAAAATTCAGAGGTCACTGGACAGGCACCTGCACAAAGGTGTGTTATTCTGTAGCCTGCACAGAGTAGGTTTGGGCAGAGCTTTCTCCTTTGAGGCCTGTTTATACACTTTGTAGTCAACACGCTTTCAATTCAACTCAGACAAGTAGGAGGTTTGACACTTTAAAGACTGGAAGAAGTTAAATCCTGGTCTCCTACTTTGTCCTCTACGGCTCTGAGCAGCTAACTTGTACTGAATAGACAGCAACATTTCCATCACCAGCACATTTCAGAAGTATGCCTTTGGAAAGAGGAGATGTAGGCATCTACTTGCAGATTCTGGTCTGTGAATGCGAAGTAAGACATATCTTGATTTTTGTATTCACTGTAAAGTAGCTGAAAATTTACAAATGGTGAGTATTAGTGAAAACAGATTTGAATCCTGTCTTGAGGTACCTGACCTTCCCCTTGCTGTGTATGTAAAGCCTCATACATAGCTTCTTGTTTCTGCTCCGATGGCCAGCCACACAGGCTACACCTACTTAGCTTTCATTAACCTTTGTAGGACTTAATAAAACCAATTTGAGTTCCTTTCCACCTTAACCAACAGCCCAACAGTTCTTTCATTTAGTGATATAATTTTGCTGTTTCTAGGTCCACTTGTCTTTCTAGAGCCCTATATTTTTAACTTAACTTCAATCATATTTGATCTGTTTTGTAGACAAAGATTTCAAATCATTCACAATGGCAACAAGGTTTTATTCTACTGTATCTATGCCTCCTGTCTTTCCTCTTTTTCACGGATGTGCTTTTCTTCCTTGTCCACTAAGCAAACAACAAAGAGGATTTTTGGCAAAGAGTGTGAGGTCTTTAGATCCCTGCCAAAGGAATCTCTTTGAAGCTGTTTGAAGATAGTGATGACCTGGGCAACCAATTATGTCTCTGGGTAACTTGTTGCAGTACAAAAACCAGAGCAGCTATGGCATCTCCATTCCTGGAGAACTCGGGCACTGAGCTGGACAAGACCGTGGCTGAGCTGATCCAGCGTTGGAAATAGTTCCACTTTGAGCCACGGGTTGCTGTAGATGGCCTTCAGAGCTCCCTTCCAGCAACGTTTCCCATGGTCCCTGGTTCTAGGAATCTAGAAAGCTGTTAGTCATAGAGGCATCCTTACTTTTGACACTTTACACTATATTAGCCTCATTCCATTTCATTTTATTTTTGCTCAAGATGACCGATATGCGTAAATACATTATCCCATAATGTTGATGTTCCCAGAGGCTTGCAGTAATGTATTCTGAGTTCACATTTCTGTTACAGAAAACAATCTAATTCAGAGAACACAAAGAAGGCAACTGAACGTATTTGTGTGTGTCTTGTTGAATTCATCTTGCAGTTCAGGTGTCCTAATCTCATTTTGTCCCACAAAATCACCACTTTTGCTTGACCTGCCTTTAGGCCAAAGGTCAACTTGAATTGGATTTTTTCCAGATCCTGTTAAAGGCCATTTCTGAAGTCACAAATGTAGTTTGCTGAAGAGTAAAGGCACACCCTTTCCTGTATGAATCGATAATGTACCCCTTTTGTAGTGCTCATGGCTGAAGCTGGTGGGATGATTCAGACCAAATGTACTTCACGTTCTAGTGAAATAGAGGCTTTTGTGGAATCAGAAAAATTTTTCTTATGTTTCTTACCCAAAAAAACTCTCTCCAAACCAATAACAAAGTACAAACAATTACAGTATTTTGTTGCTTTGTTTTGAAAACCAGGAGGTATGAAGTAGTGCGTGAACCTGCACTTGGTCCCTCCAGCTTCAGCTGCACCACTAAGGCACCGATGTTATAGCCCAGCCACCATGGCTCCCTCTGCTCTTGTGGAGCCACTAAGTCTTCCTGTCACCCTGAGAAAGTGCCCGTCTTCCTTCTGCGACATTAGAGGGAATATGAAGTGACTAACCCCCTAATTTACATGCCTCACATGGGTGATTAACGTTAGGTAGGATGAATTGCAGCTGCAGTGTATCATTGAAACATCTTACCTTATTTTCCAGATCAAAGTATCTCGTGTTTTTGTTCTGATGAAACAGTTTGGTACTTAACAAGAGGAGCACGTAAACATTCGACATACTAATTAGAGAAGCCAGCAGTTTACTGTGTCTTTCCATTATCCTGCAATCCTGTTTCAACTAATATGTTACGGCATGTATTTTATTATGGACTTCCACAATCAAGCCATAAAATTAAGTAAATATCTGTAACTGTAGTTGTATAAAAGATGTTACTAACAGTGAGAAATTTTGCGTTGGACTGAAGTCAGAAATCCCCTCCAAGTTAAATTTTAAAATAAAAATGTAATACTTTTTATTCAGTGGCAATTTTTAAAATTTTTGGTTTAGTTATGACTCAGCACCAAAACAAATGTTGAAATTACATTTAATGTAAATGGTGTTCACAGTTTTAACCAGCCTTTCTGTCCCAGCAACAAGAGAGCTATTCAGCTATCAATTCTCATCTTTAAGACTGAGTGAAGGGTTGGAAAGTAATGAGAAATTCCAGTGGTCTTTGTTGGTAGTGAGTCAATGGATTACATTACCACTAAACTGCTGGATACTATCCAAATCATTTGGCTTTAAGATGCAAAAGTTAGCTAAGTGTTTCAGGTTAAGATGAATACTCTTCAGAAAAGTTCTAGGTCAACATATTCTAAATGGATAATAGGTATGGCTGTTTACTGAACTGTTTTCTAACAATAATAAGAAAGTCACCAAAAACTTATTCAACCTTAAAAAAAATCAAAATTGAAAAACTTTACGTTGGTTTGAATAGCATATGAGCCGAAGAACACACACAAAAAATTGGTTTACGACATTGTTTGACTATGCAGTGTGCAACTGAAAATGTTATGATTGTTTGTAGAGAATTTACTATTAAACTAAACAAAAGCATGCTGTGACTTGATTGACCTACTGATCAGTGCATGCCGATCTATTTGAGTTCTTTCAGTTTGGGAACGTTCTCACGTAGTACAATACATACGCTTACTGCACTTGTTTTTTGAGTTAACTTGCCCTTCTTTTGAGTAGTACACATAATCTTCATTGTTCAGCTGGGAAAATAATTTATAAACACTGATTCTCAGTAAAAATGCAGCTCTGCTGCTATTCATTGGCAAGGGGCTGGTACTCATATCACTGAATTTCTTGTAAAAGTCCGCTTTATCTAAGCAGCAATAAATCTCTAATACGATGTTAAGGGGAGATGTTGTGGTTCTGTTGCAGATAACAGATTCGAGTCAGCAGTAAACTGTGCTCAGGACTATGTAACCAAGGTGGTTTGTAAGTTGAGAAATGCTGCAGCTGCATGCAGAGGAGGTGGCTTGGCATTTGGCAGGAAACTCCATCCTGCGACTATCAAATCCACAATCACAAGACATCATGCAGAATAATGGCTACCTCCTTCCTGTTCAATCCATGGTCTAAGCATGATTTGCCATCTTGAATGCATCCAGTCTTTCACATATGTTTTATTTTATTGTACAGAATCAAATGCGCACTATGGTATCATTAGAAAGTAAATATTTATTAGCCTTCATTAACAGAAATACTCTATTGGCATTTTAATTGAAAGTAACTATTTATTTTACATGTTAAAGTGTACATTGTGATGTGTCAACAGGTGACGGTTGTTGATTTTTCAACAATGGTCACTGCTGAGGTGAATGAGTACAAGGTGATGAGATAATACTTACTCCTACTCACTTGTCTGTGGTAGAAAAGGGATGGAAATAATAAAAAACATGGAATTCCTTTTCAGGATTTATCAGTAAGTATCCAAGGTATTACTGGGAAAGGCTGCAGCCCTGATGAAATAACAATTTTTAGTTCCTAAAGAAAAAATCTCACCTGAATGCCTTAAAGTCCTTTAAACCACAAACATTATTCCTTGCAGGAACTGCCTTAAAAAGAAACCCTTGATACACTCCACATTCTTAGCCAAACAAAAGCTTAGAAAGACAAATGTATTTATCAGCAGTCTTAAGGGAGTGAATTTTATGCTGAGTTAGAATGCAGTGACGAAGTAAATAATTTTCCAGTGCAAAGATACCTTCTCCTACTTTTCAGTGCTAAAACTCTTTTTTTTGCTTCATCCTTTTGGGTTTGAAAGCGGGATTCCTCCGAGATGTTTGCAAACTAGAGTCTGAAGGAGAATCAGGAAACAAATGTGTTTACTGAGTAAGATTAAGTCAGTGCATGAACAGGGGAACAGGAAGGATCATAAACCAGAGAGACCAGTTCAAACCAATTTTCACAGAACTCCTCCCTTTAGTAATATTACTGTAAGTTATAAATATTACATCATCAGAACAAATGATTATTTGCTAATCCATGATTCAGAAGGCCAACCATTGTTAAACAGCACCTTTTGGAAACTGGTTAACCCTTTGTGCTCCATTTACTATGTCACCAAATATGAAGATGCAAAGAAGCTATGAATGAAGTGTGCCAACAGGCCGGTGACTATGAAATCAATAAAATTCATGTACACTTATTTATACAGAGAACTCGCAAAAGATGGCAGGTAGTCAAACCTGGCATGGGAAGTACAGTCACAAAACAAGTGCAGTGCAAAAATCTCGGCATAGCCCTGTTCAGTTAATGTATTACATTGTTGACAGTTCATTTACTGTAAACTGCGCTGAGCTTCTCATGAAGAATGTTAATTACAATAACTTCTTCCATGAGTACGTCTGTAATTGGGGGGCTAGTTGCAGGTCATGTCGTATAAAGACACTGATATCTGCATCTGCTCAGACCTCTGATTTTTTTCTATCCCAATGGATGCCCCTGTTAGAGGACAGAAATACCTCTGGAGATTAATGGATATATACAGTGTACAAAGGTATCCCAGGAACCACAAGCAGAACATGCCACCAAAATCAGAAGGCAGGAGAAGGAGCTGGTAAGGAGAGGTCTTTATTAGTGTTTTAGTTTGGGTTGGGAGTGCTACTTTGAGGGGAATCTCCTGAGTGCCCCTTCTTAGTATAGAATCATGGAATGATTTGGATTGGAAAGGACCTTTAAAGGTCTGCTAGTGCAACCCCCTTGCAATGAGCAAGGACATCTTCAACTAGATCAGCTTACTCAGAGCCCCTGGCCTTGAATGATTCCAGGGATGGGGCATCTGCCACCCTCTGGTAGGTCACCTCTGGCCACCTGCTAGCCAGTGAAGATTTTGTTCGTGTCATGGAGCCTCTCAAAGCATGCAAGCTGGATTCCTTCTGGATAACACTAACTAGAAAACATGCTCCAGAACACTACCTAACACTCTGGAATTGGTAATGGAAAGTCAGTCAACAGGACCAAACCAGAACTGGTCTGATGTCAAACCCCTGAAACATGTTCAGTGTACGTGTCATTCCTCAATACCTATTCCCATTGCTTTGTATTTGCTAATGCATATGTAGCCTTAGATACCTCAGGTTTTTAGAGGCTCACTCCAGAGCTCTGAAAGGAGTCAAAAAATGGTCCAGAACCACCCCTCACAATTTGCAGCTATTCCATTTGTCTGTGGTGTGAGTGGGAGAGTGCCCTGGAAAATTTTGGCTGCTCTCTTAGAAAGATGTTTTGTTGTTAGAGCCCTGAGAGCCTTTAGGAATGTCCATTTGTTTTGGTCACTTGTGGGTAAGTATTCTCCTATGCGCTGTTGAACATAATTAGGCTACAGATGGTGCTGATTGTGGTTTTCTCCATAGCATCTAATTTCCTTTCTTTTTTTGTGTGTGTGTCTTGGTTTACTTTGCTCTTGCTGGTGTTCAGAATTAAAAACACGTTAAGATTATTGAAGAGTCCTGAAGAAAGTATGTTTCCTTTTAGAGAAAGTTCCTATGGACACTTGAGCCTTAGTTGATTTCCATGGGGCAGAGTTAGCATTGTGCATGCAGAAGATCCTCTTGACTTTGTATTTTATTGGTTGTTTTATTATACCAGATAGCAATGGATTACATTGCTGTAAATGATTGTAGAAAAGATGTAAATTACTTTCACTTTATGTCTACAAATGATAGGGGGTTCTTCAGTCTATGTGTAAAGATTTCAAGTATAATTGCAAAGGAAAAAGCATCTCATGAGAAGGATGTCTGAATTCAGAATAGTCCTAAATAAATCAGGATAGGTTAGTCAGAGAAGTCTCCACAAGCCCCAAAACAGACGAGTGTCTGCTCCCCTCAAGTCTGAGTATGCAGGATTCAGCTCAGCCTAATTTATGGTGTCTGCAATGTAGATATTTGCACCTCAATATCATATTAAGCTCCTGTTAAAGTTAATGGAGAGTTTGAAAGTTGTCTAAGCGCAGTCTTCTAGTGCCATATGAGATGCCATCAAATATATGAGATATCCGTATGAAACCTGCAGATAAGATGCAAGACCTAGGGGTGACCCATGCGCTTCTGGAGCAGCCTAAGGGTAACAACACACAGCACCTAACACATCAATACGACGTCTATGTTTAGGAAACTGAACTGGATTTGAGCTTTCCCTTGACTCTGGTGGGAACTTGGACAAGCTCAGATACAGACACCTGTGTTGCAGAGCTTACATTCAGGCAAGCTGAATTCTATCCAATATCTCATAATGAATCCAATGGAAGGGGTAAACAAGTGCTGGCAGTGTGAAGAATATCTCTGTTCACAGGGGAGAAGGGGCAGAGGTAGGCTGTGGTGCTATTAATGAACAGGAATGGCATATTTACGTGTGCTGGAAATAGAACGATGCAAATAAGAGATTTTGGGGTTTGGTGGCTGAGCTGAAAGTTGTACAATAATTTCCTTTCAGTTAACCTGAAATAGATTTTTTTTGTGTATGTGTGTCATAACTAATATAAGGAACATGTGTTGCATCTGGTTTCTTAATGACCAGGGACTAGATTTCTGTGTAGCCTGTAGCCATGGGTTAAGCGTGGTAGCTATATTCCTGTAGCTGAGGATTAAAAAGCTTGGAAAGGATGCTCAGCAGGAACCACCGGATTGTGAACTGAATATTACCATGCAGTGATATGACAGGAAATAATAAACAATCTTATTCCACAGCGTGACTGGAAAGTTTATCTGCTATATTAGAAATTTTATGGGTTGTACTCTGCAACTTTTACTTTGGATTGCATTCACCTGAAGTGCCAATATACTTATTCACCTATGTAAGTGAGCAAAAGTGATTCATCATGCAAAAAGATTGTGAAACTGGACAGTATCTCTCATGTATCTGTGTGTTCACCCGTCTCCAAAATAATCATCCAAAACCCATCATTTGAAGGGTATATGAGGCAGATTCTTATGTTCTGACATCAGATTTAGACCTGAAAGTGTGTCTGGTTTAATTATATTGTTAAACTGGTAAAATATGTCAGTCTAAACATGCTATCACAGTTTTGGAAGTACTGAAACTGCTGCAGGTTATGCCCGTTCAGGGTCTAGAATAAACTCTAATAGCATTAAATCTTACATGCCAGCATAACTGTGCTTGCACCAGAGCACATAACTGTGCTTAAAAAGCTTCTGGGTTTTACCTACTCTAAGTCAAATGGCAATGCTCATGTGAATAAAATGAACAGACTTTGAGTCCTGGAAAAAAATTGTAAAAATACCTGTGATATAAAGTTCATACCTATGAGCAGCTTAAAGTGACAAATGTTTAGATATATAGAAGTTGAATTTTTCAAAGAAGATATGTGTTGATACTTCATATTATCACACAGCAAGTTGTGCAGTTGGCAGCAAAAGTTGCTTTTCCTTCAAAAAAAAGTTATATTAATATTTACTTGATTGCCTGATAAAAGTGGTACTACAAAAGAATATTGCAAAACCTCGGAGGCTTGGCATGCTTTTCTAAGTGGGTGGAAAAATGTTGTGCTGAAGCCAAGATGGAATGAATCATGAAACTGTAGCATAAAAAATATACTAGGAGTTCTAAATTTTTTTAAAAAGATGACAGCTAGAATAATAAAACTGCGGACCTTACAAGTATAAGCAACATATATACGTTGCTGGAATGATATTGGATAGTATATTATGCAGGACAGGCTTTGGTTGCAAGGACAGCTGTAGGGTTTTGGCCTTCATTCATGAATTTGAGCTCTGAGCTGAGACGTTAAAGTTAGGAGTCACGTCAACCAAGACGTTCTCCAGGGCATCACCAAAGGGACATGATTTCCTCTGTCCTATAAGTTCTAAGGGACATATTAAAGGGACATAACTTCATTTCTTTCACTGCACCTTCTGTATTAATGACGTGTCAAAATAATGGCCCACAGGTTAATCCAGCAGAAGTTGACAGGTGGTCAGGTCTTTAGCCTTTATGCTTGTCATGTCTTAACACTTGTGGGACAACTTCAGTGAAAAGCACACAAAATTTGATCGCTGTACTGACATCCGTCTTCCTATCAACCTACTGCCGCAATTGCCAGGTTGAAACGAAGACGTGTGTAATGCCAGGTAAAAATAAGAATGTGTCAATCTTGTGAGCAAGCATCTGTTCATGTGTATGAAATAAAGCTGTCTAAAAGAAAGACAGGGACCATCCCCTCACCTGCAGGCCAAGCAGCGCTGGCTGGCTTGCATCAAGCTGGCCTAACGCCAGTCCTTTTTACAGCAGACTCATCCCAGAGACTGCATGGAGGGACAATTGTAAGGATAGGGCCAAGGAGTAAGCTAAGATTCAAGCAGTGTGACCATCAAGAGTCTGGTGAAGAAGTTCACTAGCAGTTTGTCTGTGTAAAAGTACCCATTGTGACTTATCACAGGTAAACAGGTATTGCAGATAATCCTATTTTAGTTAGTAAAAGATATGTTATACTAATGTGCCATGTACACTTGCCCTATTGACTGTTCCAGACTTGTGTTTCCACTTTTAATAACAATCATTAAAATGTATTCACCAGCTGACAAACATGGAACTATGTTTGAAGCTTTTGTGTGCAAAATTTTATGTCGTTTTTATAATTCAAGCCAATGCACTTCTTTAGATGGACCAGCTTAAGAAAAGAAGCAGAAATGACAGATGCATGGAGAATTAACTTCACCAACATACTTTAGACCCCAAAATTTTGGTTTCATTTGAAAAAAATGAGGTGAAGGACTATTTAAACATCTTCAAGGAATTTTCTTTTAACATTCTATTGAGAAAGGAGTAGTTTGGAACAAAAAAATAGAAATGTATACTCCTTTTTGAAAGGAGGCAAAAAATTACAAAGAAGAGCAGAGAGATCAAAACCCAAGTAGGAGTATGCTTAGAAGGGCACTTGAACAGGAGGAATAGGATGTGCCTATACCCTTGTACCTGCTACTTGCAGCTACTTCTCCCCGCCTCTTGCATATGTGTGAGTAAGATCCCAGGGCTCTTATCACTCAGCCTGTCTGGATTTGAGGCCGCTCCCCAGGCAGGCTCATTCGTCAGGAGCTTTGGCTGGGCATCATGAGCTGCATTTGGCCTCCAGGTCTTCACTTGAGGAATCTTGCTCCGAGGTCCAAAATCTGATGCTTTTGCTGTCACTGAACAGTCCCTTATCTCCCAATCTGTTCACTATCTCTCAGGTCTCAGTCTGACCCTTGGTTAGTAACACAGAAAAGGTATTATTTCACTGCAATTTTTATTGATATTTTCACCCTGCGTGACATCTCCATGTACTACCTCTGATGACTGAATGAGTGAGTAGTTGTGAGAGGTGAGGAAAAAGTGAAGAACAAACTCTTGAGCTCCATCGTTGTCTTCATAACTGAAGTACAGCAAGCCCTGCTCAGCTCTGTGCATTTGTGCCTATGCATCCACTTCAATATTATAAATAATTTTACCATTGGTTATTTATTATTAACTTTACAATTCCATACGTATGAGCTCACTTTAAAACATACGACTAGATTAGAGCGCTGATGTTATTCACTATCAATGAGTTTTAAGCTTTATAAAGCTTGTATGTGTTTGTTTGGTACAATATATAATAGAGCCTTTCCTCTCATATCTTTTCATTTCACATAAAGCTAGGAAAAACATGTTTCCTATCAACAGTTTTTATAAGAAAAGGAAACACATTTTAAAAATATGGGGTAAATAACATTAAAAAGAAAATATATAAGAAATCCAAAGGCTAGAGAAAATAATTAGTCACAGTATTTCTATCAAACAACCTTTTTTGTCAGCTGTGTGTAATCAATACAAGATCAGGGAATCCTGACAAGACAAGAAAGCATATGGATAGACAGAACGTACTGTCTGTAGTTAGCCAAACAATAATAGTTAGCCAAACAGTAAATATAACTATTCCTCCAGTCTAGTACTGTAATCAACTGCTTCTGTCATCGACTGTGAACATTTCTTCTGCAGAAGCCATGTCTCCATGTTCCCTCAGAAGATTCCCACAGGACTTTCTGCTCATTTTAATTCTACTTGTTAGAAATTTCATACTGTTTTCTTTCAGAAATTTTAATTTGCTCTTCTGTGTTTGCAGCATATTTGGCAGTAGATGAGGTTTTACATGTTCATTAAAAAGCAATCCTTCCCAAAAGCCCCCCCACTATTTTTCTCAGAGCTTGGCATTCCCTATCCTACTTAAAGATAAAATGTGAGATTCGATTTTTCACATCTCTCCCAGAACCCAGGATCAGCAAGCAGATGAACAGTGAGTGAAATAGCTTGTATTTGCCTACGTCTGAATGAGCTACATCAAATATTCCCATTGATTATTCGCATGGAAGGAGCCTAGAGCTAGAATCCAGAGTTTTGCTAGGAGGTGTCTTGGATGTACCTCTGCCCTTTGAAGATTTTCCCTTTCCTAAGCTGATATTGTAACTCTTTCCTTTAGCAGTGGGTTCCTTGGTAGGAAACTTGCTGGAAAACAACAGAAATATATTGACCAGAAACTCCAGCTAGCTGTTTTAGAAACAACGAAAATGGGGACAACAGACAACTTCTATGGGGAGGAGATTTTGACAGCATAAACACACCCCTGACGTGATAGCGGCCCAGGAACACAGAGTCACAAGGCAAAACAATTTTCCCAGCTGTGACTAAGTGACACAACTAGAGGCAACAGCTAAGAACCCTTGGAGTGCCTGTCAAAAACGTTGAATAGTTTGAAGTTATGCAGGTTATCGGGGAGGTATGTAGGGTGCAAGAAGCCGTTAAAAGAGTGCAGAAAAGAAGTAACACAAGGAAACTTCCTATATAATTTGTTTGTGCAGATATAAACACCTTCCTTCCACATCCACCTTAGTCTGTGGCCTCAGGGGCCTAAAAGCATGAGAAATGCTAGGCCAAGTAAGAAAAATATCCCCGTATCTCTGTCTTTGATACCACCCAGGAGCAGTTGCTTAGAACAAGTTTCTATAAATGAGTAGGGTATCTATTCTCAACATAGTTTTCTGCATTTCTATGACCAGAAGAGTTTGGGATTGTATCCAAATCATTGTGCTTAACAGTCACTGATGAACTCTTTTGCCATATTTGTCTAATTCCACTTTTAACCCATTCATGCTTTTGTTCCTCTGCATTATGTACACGGAATATGGAGTCAGGCTTTGCATGAAAAAGTTCTATGACCCCTCTACTAGCAGCTTAATTAGGTGGCCTCTGTTTTGTGAATTTTGTGGGAATAGTGCTTCCCTAACTCACATTTATAGACATCTGTATAATTTCTGTTCTTTATTAACCATTCTTCAATGGGAAGAATCCTTTGTTCTGTAGTTACAATAAAGAGTAAAGAACATAAAGAAGAATATATAATAAATACAGATGTTGGAACTGGAAGTATGATGGATGTTCTAAATGTTGTGTACATTGCTACTATTAGTCATCCACTAAAAAAAAAATCTAATTCTTCAGTTGCAAATAGATGAATTATGTGTCTTGGTCCTACCTTTTTCATCGGAGAATCAGATTCAGAGAGAGCTATACAAGGTTTCTGCATTGTGGTCCTGTCCACCTAATCCCAAACACTGGACCTTAATCCAAAGCAAGGGCTTAAATTTCTTGTATAGTCAGATGCCTATGGAGTCAGTGGCTATGGAGGAATTTCAAACGGACATCCAACCTGCTTAGGTTAGTTAAGTATCCTTGCTCTTTTTAATGTTTGAAGTATTGTTTGTCATATTGGTGGCTGCTGCATATGCAATTACTAGGTACCTAACTTCTGCCCACATCATGTAAGAAACATAGAACTTTATAACTTCTGCTTCAAGAACCAGAAGCACTAAATCCATCTGGAGTACGGTGTCCAGTTCTGGGCTCCCCAGTTCAAGAAAGATGAGGAGCTACTGGAGAGAGTCCAGCAGAGGGCTATGAGGATGAGGGGGGGACTGGAACATCTCTCCTATGAGGAGAGGCTGAGGGAGCTGGGCTTGTTCAGCCTGAAGAAGAGAAGGCTGAGAGGGGACCTTATAAATGCCTATAAATATCTGAAGGGTGGGTGTCAGGAGGATGGGGCC
>Ga0065711_1032972_pt1 | contig 26319 bp, 13 predicted proteins | sample Hoacrofraction12_FD_59098 | JGI IMG/M metagenome (GOLD analysis project Ga0065711, IMG submission 59098) | Hoatzin crop microbial communities from Cojedes, Venezuela - Epithelial fraction 12 v2 (version 2) | ecosystem: Host-associated > Birds > Digestive system > Esophagus > Crop | place... | reverse complement strand
CAGAGCCCGACAATAAAAAAAAGAAGGGCAAATTATTTGAGGAAAGGACTCTAGACGAAAACTGAAATACTGATTTCACTTTGAAATAGTCTGTGCTGTAACTTGTTCTATCCTATTAGACTAAATTCATTACGGACTAAGTGTTTGCTTTTAAATGCTCCCTGTTCAACTCAGAGCATCAGGACATGCTTTCGGAATAAGGCTGTTTGGCCACTGAGTCAAAATATGTCTGAGTCATGAGAGGTCTTGCATTTCTTTGAGTCTTCTAGCTAGAATCTTAGCATTCAGTACTGTAGCCACAAATTCCTGATATAAGCAAATATAGTAAAGTTACCCATGACAAAGGTAGAAAGGCATCAAAACTCGACTCCGTTTGCAACTAGCAGGCTGAATCTGCAAGTGGCATGGATTCTAGGGGTTGCAGGGATTGTAGCTTCATAGTTTGAGACCTCTGCAGTTGCCAGAGACGCTGGCAACACAGCTTTCAAACAGAATGGTTTATATCTCGTCTTGCCTTAATTAACTGAAAGAATAAATTAGTGAATGAAAGTTCTTGCCCAAAAGAATACAGGAATCACTAGAACAACAAATACTTTCAGTAGAGGATAGCAGAGAAAAATTTGGTGATTTTGTAGTGCTTATGAAATCCTGATGAAGTAATGTTCACAGCTTCAGTGAGAATTACCAGAGGCACTGAAAAAATAAAAAATTCCAATGCACCTGCATCCAAGAAAGATAGTTCTTTAAGTGTGTATATTTTCTAAGAATAAAAAAAAACACTGCAACTGCCATGAAGTGTATTGACAATAGGGTCTTCCATATAATACAGTACTGTGAGCATTACTTTTCTTCTTTTTGCCTTTAAAATGAATCAGTGTGGATTATTGCTGATACGTGTGATCACAGGAAAAAGCAATAAGTATTTTCATACTTATAAACACATGTGTGTATCCACATACATAATTATCTCTCACGAATTTATGAAGATAATTAACAAAATCACTAAAGTTTTGTTGGAAATGGCTTCCAGAGGTTATTGCTATTGATGACATCCCCTGAGAGTTTATGAACTTGCTCTAGTTATGTCATCTTTGTCTTCACAAGAGTGGCTCTCACACCTATGTGTATTTCGAAGGGTGTTGTCAGGGTGCACAGGTTTCTGGCACAAAGCTTCAATTTGCCAGGTGAAAGCTGATGATTAGTGACATTCTGTGCTATTTCTATGCTGATAATTTCCTTGAGAGCACCTCCCAGTTGTTTCCAGCACAATTAGAATTGCAATCCTTCTCTGTCTGGGGGAATATTTAAAACATTTCAAGAAACAGATTTTTATCTCAAAACTTTAATCTGAGGAAATGTTAGGCTGCTCCAAAACTACTTTTACACATCTTTGTTCACAACTGTGATAGACAAAGACATAAAGGAACAAAAACATTTACTTTACCTGGTGACCTTTCTCCTATTGGTTCTTACAGAAAGGAGGGCAGAAGTGATGCATGATTTGGGAAGTGATGCTCAAAGTGCCATAACAAAAATACTGATGTAGAGTTTGGAAGGCCATCTCTGTCTCACCTCAAGATGTACAATGGTGCAAGGGCATGGACACTTAGCAATAAGGTCCTCAGTTGGAGGCCCTGCATGCATATAAAGAGAAGCTGGACAAGCTTTTGATAAGTGGTTGTAGCACATTCGAAGAACAGAAAAAAAATGGGGAGCCAGTGAAAGGCAGAGAGCTGGAAGCCCAGTAAGGAAAGAAGGGGGTGTTATGCTGCATTCTGGATCTTATGGGCTGTAGCTGATTAAATTGAGGAGGACTGGTACTCCTCCTGTTTGTTGTTTGACTGGCAGAAGTTACGTCCCTGAAGTGAAGATAGCTGAACAATATGCACGTTTACTTCAGCGTCACTGGAGCTGAATTTACCAGCCTATGTACTTAGCAGCCCTGGAGCTGCGGTGTCTCTCATCAACCGCCCTCGCTGCTGTGACAGTAACTTCAGCTGAAGAAGAACGAAGTGCTGCAGTGGATGGGAACTGCGCCGGGCTTCCTGGCTTCCATCTCTGTCACACACAAGTAAACATCCTTGCCTTATTCCCTGGCTTTGGCAGTCTAAATTGATTGTCTGCCTTTGCCCCTTCTTTTTGCATTCCTTTGCTGGAGGCACAAGAAGCGGATCCTTTAACTTGATTTCTCTGCTTAGGTGGCTGCGCACAGGCCCAGCTACAGTTCATCTCCGCGCCCTTTTGCGTTGCTGCTGGGACAGGACTAACATTTTGCACAGCAGTGGCGTGGGTTAATGTTGCCCAGAGAAGATGTCTTTACAAGTGACAGACTTTCACAAATGGATTAGCTTTGTTGTACTGCATACATGCAAGCAAGTAAAAGTTTGTGCTTTTTCAGGTAGGTCAGGATTTCTGGAAGCTTCTCACAGTTATTACTGCATGTACTTATGTGAGAAAAGAAAGAGCTGTTGTTATGCCAAGAAGCTTCTATGTCCTCAGGGCAAATCCCGAAAGAGTTGGATATCTGCGCTCCCTCATAGCTTCTAATGATGGTAATAGGAGGGCTATCTGTGATTATAAAGGAAGAAAACAGGCTTTTTTTATTGTGAGTGTTACAAGAATGTGCATGTACTATTAGTTTCAAGAGCATATCTCTAAATCTAAGCAGGACTTGGAGTGTTCCTGTATAATAATAATTAAAAAAAAAAAAAAAAGCTGTAAGGATATTTCATTAGAAGAAATATGTTATTTCTTTCAAAGCACTGATGGTACTAGTTGGTTTTTGGAGGAGGGGAGGTTCCTCTGAGGTTTTTTTTGTTCCTTCTAGTCTGATTGAACCATACTGATGTAAATAGTTTCTCCAAACTGTGCCAGCTGGTGAATGGGCTTTCACTCAGAAACTACTTGATAGTGTTTCCTTCAAGACAAGAAATGAAAAAAAATGGGAATTTCTTTTGTGGGGAGGGAGTTATTTTAGACATATTATTCACTACTTGTAAGTGTCCCGTCATGCCAGGTATTTGACTCACTTGTTTTTGTTGTTCTGGTCTTAACTCAGTGATTACGTTACTAAACATGAAATTCCTCACTCCTGGCTGCAGCAAACTAACAAAATTACTTCTTGCCTCTCCTTTAACTGGAAGAGGGTAATGTCAGTGCCTTGACAGTCCTATCCTATGAGACAGGAGCAAAACGAAGGCTTTGCTTACATAGTCATGGTGCTTGAGACCTGATCTTGTGTAGATTGTAGATGAGTGCTGTTTTGTTTCGAGTTGTTTATGCTTGGAGCAGGTTCATTGCAAGGGAACAACAGATGGATAGTGACAGAATGGGAAAGGTTATACCATACAGTCTCATATCCAAAGTTTTACCCTTGATATACCTAAAATACGTATTGGTTCTTCAAATAAACCAATAATGAGCGTCTAAGAAATGTTTATTGTGTTCATTCTCTCACAGAACTTGCGAGATCAAGGAATTGCCTTTATGCTCATTTTACAGATTTGATAAGGCTGTGATACAAGCCTGCCTGCTATGAAATTCCTGGCACCAGAGTGAATCTAAAAATGTTTGTGTTAGTGGCTTCAGTGATTTTGGTTGTGATGGCTTTAGCTGTTGGAGGCCTGTACTGTGAATTAAGATTGCAAGAAAAAGGGAAATGGGAAATATTCTTTGTCAGAAACAGTACTTCTTGTTTATGGTGCAGCCACATACACAGTTGTGCTGGCATAGCAAGGAGATGCTACTGCTGGATGCTTTACACCCTGAAGCTGTGGCCTAAACACTATGCTCAGGATCACACAGAAAGTATGTGTCAGAACAAGAAATTAATCACAAATCTTCAAGTTAGGCTACATACTAAATCATCGTTTAGGTTTCAGCTTCAACTAGGTAACTTCAAATTCATTTGTTGCAGGTTTTGTTCAGATTTACTGCTTCACTGATAGTCACCTTCTTATTCTACGTGGAAGAGTGTCCTACCCTTTTCCCTTTGAGAAGCAGGCTAGATGGAGTAGCTTTGATTCCTTTCGTAGGGCACAACTAACACCATGAACACCCTAAAATGCATTTTACTCTCTAAGTTTCTTCTGGAGTACTGTTCTTATGTCGAATCTTCAGGGCTCAATAGTTTTGTGAAGCTGGTCTCTATATTATTTCCTTCCTTTTTTCCAAATCTGTATCTTAAACTGTTGCCTAAGTTTGGTCTATTTGCCTGTCTTTTATGCTTGTAAAGACCTTAAGGGATTTTTATAAGGTATTTGTTTTGACTGAGTGAAGTACACATACAGAAATACAATATAAACAGACCTAATGAGAATTGTGTTTTTTCCAACACTAATTGTCATTCTTGGCTGTTCTGCAGAACAGCAGAAGACCAATGTTTTCTGCTCTGGTTTTCATCCTGCATCATAATAACTAACCGTAAAGGTTCAACTGTTTGGCTCTATCTTGGTTTTAAATATGTTTATTCTTATTAAAGTAAATGGAAATTATTTCTTGGGTGCCAAAGCAAAAACCATAAAGTATTTTGTTTACTAGAGGAATCACATTAAAATACAGAACTTGTTGACGTATTTTTCAAATCTGTCTTGACAGAAATTATTTGTGCTCAGGCAAAAAAAATAAAAAAGGTGGTCTCAAGCCTGAAACATTGTATTAATGAAGGATGTGCTGCTAGGGCAGAAAAAGTCTTTACTGTCGATTAGTATATATTGTAGGAAAGCTTGGAGAACATCACTTCCCAGTAGGCGGTCTCCATCCAAAGAACTATAATTTTATAGTATAGTATTATAGTTCCAAAGAACTAAAACAGAAGTGATGGACTTGCTATAAAGTGAGGGAAAGCTCCATTTAAGGAGCATTTCGGCATTTTGAAGTTGCTACATTTCGGAGTTATGCTGAAGTTTTGTGTTTGCTTGTTCTAAAAGCTGTGTCCCATCAATGAAGTTGAGTTTTGATTTCTTGCATTAAGTTATTTCTCTTGTTGTCTTCTCTGAGAGTAAAACCTTACTGCAGGTGTAAACATTGCCTATAGAACACAAAAATACCTTTGAGAAAGCCAAGTGAAATTATAAATTGTATAAAATTCCAAGATGTCATTTAGGTCAAAGGAAGGAGTACCATTTATGCTGCCCTGGACATTCTGTCCAAAAGGCTTAAATTATAATAAGTAGTACCTATTAACAAGTAAAAGCAATGCAGAGTATAATTTGAATTAACATTTATATAGAAGAATTTACTGAATTGAGATTTAATAAATGTTATTATGTTATAAATATAAATTACAGCATTTATAGCTTTATGATATCAATTATCTTTAATCTTTGGTACATTTTAACTGTCATTTAAATTGACTAAATTAAGAGATTATTGGGAATTTTAAATACTTTATTCTAAAATGTTCATCTTCAAAAGTGTGCAATTTTGCTGATTTAATTACTTTTTCTTTATGTTTTGATTTGCTGTGAGAATGATTAGAAAGTGATGACAACTTTAATTTTGTAACTGTTTAGCGCAATGACTCACCATACCCCCATAACATTTTAACTGGGGCAAATGCCTGCTGAATCCAGAATAAGATAAATCGATGGGTTAGTTCCTGTACATGTATTGCTAAGTGTGTGTGTTATAAGATGTAAATGTGGAAATAGATTCATCGCCAATGAATTTTCATCTGGAATCCATCTATTTCATTGGCAAAAAAAAAATCCCAGTAGGAATGAGACACTGAAGTAAACTCTTCAGCTGGAAACAGGGTTTTTTTTTTTCTTCTTCTTCTCCATTTGATCCTTATTTTGTTTTTTGCCTTAGCAAAACCCTACATGTTGGAACCAGGAAATGTGACTGTTACAAATAGATCATCGTGGAGAAAAACAGGAAGAAAAGTTTTGGAATATTTATTTTTTTGACCTTCTGAATTATAATGTCACAGCACTATTTTGAAACTTGCTGAGTAGCATGTTTTGCTGAGAGCAAATATTTAAATTATAGGCCAGAATCTGTTGCTTTATTATCATAACCTAATACATGGATCAACATGTTATTTTTTTTAATGTGGGCAGTGGAGAGAAGAGGAAAAGGAATAGTTTAACTTTTTGAAATGCACATTCATCCAGAATGGGAAGCAACTACTTCACTCACCCTATTGGAAATGGTGCTAGAATAGCAAGATGAAAATATGGTAAAGTTAATAGTAGCAGCACACTAGATCTATTTTTTGTATTATCTTTGCAAGACTCCCAGTTAAAAAGCAGCACAAATCACTCTAGTGACTGCATTTATTGAAGATGCAGAGAGAAAAACCCAGAAGGGCATGATGGTTACTGCCATTTGTGGCCCTTTCAACCACACATTTAGCTGAAACCAAAAATGCATATTTAATAGAACTGAGAGCACAGAAAGGAAAACATAATTATTGTTATGAAATACAGCTATCACAGGCATATGTATTTTAGAAAACTGCTGTTTAGTACGTAGTGTTGCAAGGATTATTTATATATTTAAAAATCCTCACATCACTCTAGTTTCAACATGTACTCTAATCAATTGACATTATAGATGGAAAAAATTGTATGCATACACATTACATTGTATGTGTACACATCACATTAGAGTACTGAGAGTGCCATGTTGAAACTAAGTGGTGTGAGGATTTTGAAATATATAAATGCACATTAATAAATATATATATGTATATGTTCTGCAGTACTGACAGGCACTGCACAGGGAAGGGACAAGAAGCATGTTAGTTCACTTAATGGAGGGACATTCAGTCCTTCTTTCTTAATATTACGGTGTAGGATTGTTGTAGGAAAATTCAGCAAGGGACCTCAGGAGGTCTGTACTGTAACCCACTGCTCAGGGTAGGGTCAGTTCTGAGGTCAGATCATTGCTCAGGGCTTTGTCCAGTCAGGTATTGAAAGCCTTCAGTAATGGATACTGTGCCACCTCCCTGGGCAACCTTTTACATAACCTGACAGTACTGACAGTGAATAAATTTTCCCTAAATCTTATATGGACTACATTTGAAAGCAGAGGCACATGTAGCACTGCGCATGTAAGTTCAAGATTTCTCGTCCTTCCCATCCGCTAAATCAGCAGTACGTTCAAATCTTTCTTCATCCTTCGTACATGGTCCAGATAAAATGCTCTCGCGTAGTACTGTGGACATGATATCTGTAGTGATGTCTGCCTGTATAACAGTCTGAAGAAGCTTGTGGTGGTACAGTAGCAGCTTCCTGCTTAGCCTTCTCTTCCCGCCTTCTTTTATTCTTTTCAAAATACGGATCAGTGCACGATCTTTAAACAGATTGTAGAGTGAGCAAAATTAGAAGTCTCACTTCGCTTGAATTGTCTGTCACTGAGTATCCCTGATCCAGTGAGTCTGTCAGTGAGATTTGTGCTGCGGGAAAGTACTTAGATTTTTCAGTACTCAGTTTCAGCACTGAAGTACTTTTGGTATCCTTGGGAACATTTTTTTTCATTAAGGGAGAAATAACTATGGTAATGCTAGATGTTGTTATTACTCTCTTAATTATTGTTTAACCAGAAACATAATTCTTAGTACTGTATGAAACAACTGGTGCTTTTTTTCATCTATAGATGGGAGTGGGAATATTTGGTATCTTTGTATTACGGTATGTTCATATTTTATATTGAAAGACAAGAAGACAAAGATGGTGGGTAAGTTTCATCGGGGAGGCAGCATGTGAAATGCGTATTTCCTCAGATTTCTAGAGGGTTACTGTAACTGCCTGTAATGGGATCATATTTTCAAATCACTCTCTGTTCTGTTTCTAAAATCTTGTCCTTCCCTTGGTGAACTTCTTCAAAGAACAGGTATAGTGGCATGCCATCTTCAAGGCTAAAAATGTAAGAAGTGGCAAAACTATGTATTGAAAGTTTGTTTACACTTATCACTGAAGAATAATTAGGTACTTTTTGACTCTTGTCATTTGTCTTTTTAGGTAAACTGCACATTGGAAACAAGCTAGCCACTTGTAAACTTTCCCAGCTGTGTAACTTCATCAAAGCAGGTCCATTAACCCTCTGACTGGTACTCTTCTCTTGGCTTTGATTGCAGCACCACACAGAAGCACCTAGCCCATCATTGCTACCCCCGTCAGCTTTACCGTTAGAAGTATTAAATAATGCCGTTGCTGGATTTAGTACTGTGGAAGAACTTATCCGGTACCTTGAACCAGATCGGTGGCAACTGGATTTGGAAGATCTGTACAGGCCAACGTGGCAACTTCTTGGAAAGGCATATATTCATGGGAGGAAGTCAAGAGGTAAATTACTCTTCTGTCAGGCCTTGCAGCTTCCTATGGGTGTGTTTTCTTAACAAAGGAGCAGTGATTAAGACCATTCTTTGCCTTCAGTTTTGGTTCCAAGAAAGGAATTTGTTAGAAATATAGCCGAGATCGTCATTGTTAGTTATTCTCACCATTATATTATCTGAAAAAGGACTACAACTAAAGTCAAAACTTAAAGGAATTTAGCAGGAAAAAGTAACAAAGAGGGAGAAAAAAAAAAGAAACAAACAGGGTAATTTCCTATAAGGAGCCTGGGAAATCTTTATTTCCATAAAGTAGCAGGGCATCTGGTTGGGTGACATAATCGAACTTTGTGGGTTTCTTTTTTTTATGGAGGGCAAAACCCTTAATTTTTGTTTGGGGTAGGTAATTTCTTACTTTATCACGTGAACAATTGGATTATTTGCTTAGAATTGTTCCAGTCTCTACACCATATGAATTGAGAATAATTATCTAAATGTTTCTCTTCCCTGATACCTTATGAAATCCCTGTGTCCATGTCCAGTTTGATCACGCGGTTTTCAGCTTTATCAGATGTAAAGCAGATTACGTATTTCAAGACTGGTGGAACGATTTCTTGTTCAGCAAATTGTTTTCTTCCATCTACATTTAACATTTAGGAATTTTCTACTACATATCATCCAGATGCTGCCCACTATTTCATGTTTATGGATTCCATGTGGATGGATAGCATGCAGGCAACACCTCCTTTCTTGCCCACCATACAGCATGAAAATGAAAACATATGAGCATAAGTGAATAGACTCCTCAGTAGACAAACGTAAACTAGATTGTCATCTGATCAGAAAGTAAAGGGAGGAAGTAAAACATTTCATAACTCAAATTTAAGTTTTTGACAGCTAATTCTTGGATCAGAGCCTAAAAATCAACCCTTCTACCCTACCTGTTTTGCTACAGCTACACACACATCAACTAAATCAAAAATCAAAGAGGAGGAAATCTCTTTAACTGCTTTCAACAATGGACCATGCATTTCAGATAGTCATTTAACACTTTCCTAATTAAAGAGATTCAGTATTTGCCAAATTTATGCCATAAGCATACATTAAGTGGGAGAAAACAAAATGTAATTTGTGAAACCTTACATAAGCTAAAATGCAAGTGTTGGATAACATCTCTATAGACAAAAGCAACTCCCTGCAAGACATATCTTAGAAAGAAACTATCAGAGTAAATCTTTTAAAGCCTTCTAATTAGATGCTGAAATAGATTTTTCCACTGAATAAACATATCATGGCATTGCTACATATATCTTTAAGAGACCACCCTCAGGCTGCATTACCAACTGTGTAATGTAATAGCCTGAGGCGGAAAATATGTCCAGTTGAGATGACATAGTATTAACTGTTAGGTCTATTCGGTAGATAGGGAAAGCAAAACGTTTCTTTTTCCCTTTTTTTTTTTTTTTAACCTTGATTTTTTAATGTTATTCCCTCTAGTAGCACGTTTGCTGTATTTAAAAACCCTTTTAAGAAATGTTTGGGAGAAGTGCATGCCCTGAAGTCTTTGGTTGTTGCAAACTCTTTGATTCTCTAATTATTCAGTTTTATTTTCGCAATATTTCAGTGTAAAAGTTAAATTACTGTCCTACTTTCATAGACAAACATCAATTTACATCTAGATTAAATGAAAATGTAGTTAAAAGTGTATGTTACTTTATGTAGAGAGGAGTATTGTCCTCTACTCCTACTGTATAATTCATGTGAAAAAGACTATATTTAGACAACCTAAATTCCACAGAACTTGTGTGTCTGATGTTTTCTCTGGATAAAATGCTTCCAAAAACTTCTAGCCAGGAAAGAAGAAACACAAAGTTCAGAGGCTTTGATGTCTAAATATAGTCCTAAATTCTTTTATAATATTAAACATACTTAAAAATAAAATACATATTGCTGTGCAAAAAAATTATCCCATCGCTTCCCACAGAAATCTATGCATAATCATTAAACCATATTCTGAAATCTGCTTAAGAAGAGAGTCACAATCCAACTATAGTCCTTAGCAGATATTTTTCTTGTACAGTTATGTGAGGGATTTTTTTTTAACTTCTCATTTGGAGTTTTGTAACAGCCCTATCCTATTGTAGGAGCCATTGTGAAACTTACATTCCCAGGAACATCTCCAAGTGCTTAGGAATGAAAACCATTCTGCTGCTATCTGTGCCCACACACAAGTGCCTCAACCAGAATTTAATTTATTTTGTTGACTATGAGAGCAACATCCAGCTGGAAAAATATTTTGGGAAAGAGGGTTCCCCGTGGTACTGGATATGCATCCCAGAAGATGCCAGACAGTTGCATTGCCAGTTGCAGAGCACAGTTACTTTCAGGCTGGTGTGGGCATGGATTACTTCACTTGTACGTGCCAGTGAAGGCACACTTTTGAAACAGACTTTACTGTAGACCTACCTGCATCTACATTTTTTTCTTCCCCTTTTTTTTTTTCCTTCTCCCCTTATTTTTATTTTAGTGTTTGCTATTCATGTGCTACTGCAGAGCCTTCCATTCCTCCTGAGCTAGTGCTAGACAAAAGAACTTTGTTGTGTCAAACATGATCCATGGGTGGAAGCCAAGTTGAAGGAGTGTTTAAATGTTCACATTATAACAGGTACTGTAACTCAGTGCACTTGGGAAATCCACATAACCTTTTATTGTGGTAAAGTAAACACTTTTAAAGGAATATATACATTCTCTCATCTAGCTTTGTGCCCACAGTGTGTTAAAATAAATTCTGGACAGACAGATACTCTTTGAAAAAATAACAGCTTCATTCACACACTTCAAAGAAGTGATTATATAAGCACTAGATAAATTTGCCACAGACCTTTTAATGAAATTGGATTACATAAGGTAGGGCAAGGGTTCATTGTGAGGTATAATGGCAATATACCTTAGTACATTGTAAAGCATGAAAACCAAACATGACATTTTTCATCTCTCCTGAAGCTTGTTGTGACAGTGAGGTACACTGAGATCTATCTGCCGAGAGCTGATTGCATGTTCTTCCAAAGAACCTTTTTAAAATTGGGGTCTGCAGGTCTGAGGGGTTCAGTTCAAATTCATTCCAATTTTGTGATGAAATGTACAATACACTTGCTGCTCATTTTAGTGCATCGCCCTTTCCTCTATGTTGTAACTACAGCTAGTACCAGGAAACAGATGCATTCCTCAGCTGCTGCCAGTAGGCAAGAGGTAATGGAGAAGCACAACACTGTACAGGCATCTCCCGCCTGTTGGTGGGCCTGCTGGAAGAGGCATCAGGGCCCAGCTTCCGTTTTCAGTTTCTCATGATGAAGGGCTGAGCAGCAATTGTGTTAGGAGGCATAAGTTCAGCTTCTTGAAATTGATTGTGCCAAGAATGTCAGTCTCCGTAGAAATCTACCGATAAAAAGTATCAGCAGAACTAGCATTCCTCTCATTGTATTTTAGGCATTTTATCCTCATTCAGACAGTTCACTTATATGTTTGAAAACATAACGGGAGAAAGAAGTACGCCATTCCTATCCACAGTCCTTGATTAATGGAGGTAGACATGTCCACCCTCTAAATGACTCAGCCTAGAGCTAATAGCTGATCAGAGGAGCTTAAATCATTTCTAATTTCTCACAGTGAGTCTCTCCCTCGGAAGTTTTGTCTCTCTTTTCATCTGCTCCCTTCTCAGCTTTCTCCAAGGAATGCTCTTACAGTGTGGGAGGCAGGCTGGTGTCCTATCAGTAACTTTATTGGAGTTGTTACACACTCCTTGCTTTTAAAAATCAGATTATTTATTTAGGAGCCTATGTTAACCTGATAGTGTTGGAATGAAGTGCCCCAGCTTGGCATTCACTGTAAGTGCAAGCAGAGAAAAGGCTTCAGTGTGTTTAACTGACCTTTCACAACGATAAACCCTTACTCGTGGATACCAGTATATGGATGTGGTATGCAAAAGAAATGTTTGAAGAAACAGGGAATGAAATTGCTGCACAGAGATCTGCTCCCGGGACAGTACTAGTGACCGTTTCTACTAGAGAAATGCAGTTCTGAATTCTCTTGATTTCTTACACGTTTAAGTAGAATTGAGAGGTATTATCTTGCCTTGATAGGCTGAAGTTCTCCTTGGTGACCTCTAGAGGCTCTTCATATAGTCAGTAGAGGGAAAAAACAGTGTTTCTCTAGATGGCAATTCAGATGAGGAACATATTTTAGCTTAACTTTATATCTGTTTATTTACAAACTGCTAGCAATATGTGCAAAGTATTTGTCAAGTGATATCAATGCCCTGGGATTTTTTTTTCCACTAGTTTCTTCTTGATTTAGGTAAAAAACGGTTGGTTTAAAGCTCTTTGCTGCTTTGTTCAAGACCTCTGTCTCAGTCATCTCAGTAGCCATATTATCATAGAGTTTTCTTTTTCTTTTTTTCCCAGGTAGAGCACCCCTGTGAATTAGATATTAATTCTGTTCCTTAGTGGTGGTAGGTTTGGAGAGAAACAGTGCAGACAAAAGATCCCAGATGTTATTGTTCTAGTCCGGCTTTTCTGAAATAAATGAAATTACATTGCTTTCCACCAAAGTAAAAAATTTATTATTTTTTTAACTAAACCAATCCCATTTTTTTCAGTCTTAACTGCCTCTTGTAAGGCCTGTTATTTCTTTGGCTATGCAGATAAGGTGAACCTAAAGGAGCTTGCCCTGTTTCAGATCTTTTAATGAGCTTGCTGTTCAACCCTTGGAATAGTGAAACTTTAGTGTGATACAATGGAACCAGTTTATAGGGAAACTAATGCCAAATATTAATATCTTTAACTTGCACTTCAAGTTAGGTACTTACAAGGAGGAGCTGTGTTTTCTTTAAGACACATCAAGTGAAAAAGAGACCTAGAGAAGCAACAGAAATTTATATATATGCTGCTGTGACAGAGGAGGGGGAAAAACTACAAATAGTTATATAGATACACACACTAGTAGTTGTTCAAATGAATTAAAAATGTGTTTGGAGGTTTGTAGGATGCTTGATTGCCATGTGTGTTTCACCAATACAAAATTAATATAGAATAGCAACACTAGAGCTGAGAGTAGGAGAGTGAACAAAGGGAACTCCATTAGGATTGAATTTGATAAAACATTTATTGGAACATAGTAGCTGAACCTTGCTTTGTTTAATTTTAACCAACTCTGCTAGAGTTATAAAATAATTGGTGAATACTCCTATACAACGATAATTCCATTTAGGTGTCATGGTAGTCATATAATGGCAGTATTATACTTGTGTGCTGAAACTGTGCCACCTGCACAAAAATGGACTTTCCTCAAGGGTTCTACACTGCTGAAGTTGCTTTACCGCCAATGAAGTTGGATTATGAATCAGAAAACCACCAGTTTGTTTCTCTTTGTGCAGTGGTCGATCTCAACCTCCTAAAGGAGGAGGTGCGGTTGTACAGTTGCACTCCTCGCAACTTCTCAGTGTCACTGAGGGAGGAGCTGAAGCGAACTGACACCATCTTCTGGCCATTGTGTCTTCTGGTTAAACGTTGTGGTGGAAACTGTGCCTGTTGTCATCAGAGTTGCAATGAGTGCCAATGTGTACCAACAAAAGTCACCAAAAAATACCATGAGGTACGTGCTTTTTTTAGATTTGCATGTTTGGAAATACTGAAAGCCAGTTAAGGATTTTATTTTTACTATAGGAATTTGCTAATACAAATATTGTAAAATTTGATGTATTGCAGTTATAGTAAATATTTTTTTACCATTTTAATGAGGTGTTACATAAAAAAGTAATGTCTTTCTTGTTAAAATATTTTTCTGTGGAACTATTAAGTCATTCCTGAGGTATTTGTTTACTGGGGCAGTTCAGACACATCACAACCACACCTTCTTGTTCAGCTTTCTCTGGTGGTAGATGTGAACTTTATGAAGGAGCAGATATCTGTCTCTTTCCATTGTTACAAATCTACAGCTAAGATTATTTATTATAGGATTATCTAATAATTCTATTTGGTTAAGTATACTATTAGCCCCTAAATAAAATTAAGTAGACACATGAAACTACAAGATAAAAGCAAGTATCTGTTCATGTTTTAATCAATTTTGTAAAGGGCTTGAGGTAAAAGCAAAGATAATTATTAGAGGGTGGAATAAATGAAGAAACTCAGCTGAGGAAAGCCTATTTCTTTTAATAGGTTTCCTGTCATCCAATGTGTTTCCAGTGCAGTCTAGCTCATAGTCTAGGTCAGTGAAGAAGCATTTGCTATTTTCTTGATGCTTGGCTTCTTCTTCTTCAGGTTCTTCAGTTGAAGCCAAGGATTGGCGTCCGGGGATTGCATAAATCATTGACAGATATACCCTTGGAACACCATGAAGAGTGTGACTGTGTGTGCAAAGGGAATACTGAAGGATAAACATGATTTAGTTGTGCTGTTTTCTTTCAAAGCACATTCAATCAATGGCTGATTCTATTATGGGGCTTGTGCATTATCTCCTTCTGTAATCTCAGTTGTTTGCTTTGGGGAACTTCCATCTTCAAGATTTACAGTGAGCTCTAAAAAGAGGAGAAGCCAAACTGGGATTATATGTTGTGTCACAGCTCTGTCTGGAGGCCCAGTGAAAGGATGGGAGAGAGGCATCAATGAGGGATTTAAAATATATGTATTGTTTTTGTCCCCCACAATTTTCTTGACAACATGGATTTATAATTTAGGAGTAAAAGTAAAGTTAGAAGGCTCACATCATGGAGACTTGATCCTGCTGGCTGTCTCATTTCTACAACTCCAGTACATCTGGCCTCTGGTTGAAAACACCTGAAATCTTTCCTTCTGTGTTCAGCTACTCCTATGTACTCTAAATTGAAGCGTTCTCTGTTGTATAAACTTGGGTTAAAACAGACTGTCTTGATCTGAATTAAACTTATTTTGTCTATATGCTAGTAGGAAGGACTGAATTTTTCCATATGCTCTAGTAAAGCTCCTGCCGTTTAGAAAGAAGACTGGACAATAACGTGAGCAAAGGAAGCAAACATTGAAAAGAACAGCGCCTTTATTCTTACTACAATGGCTGATGATTTTTTGTTTGTTTGTTATTTTTTATTGTGTACATTTTTATACTCTCCTTTTGACAATATAACTATTTGCTTTTCTAAACTTGTTAAATATATCTATTTTTACCAAAGGTATTTAATATTCTTTTTTTATTACAACCTAGATCAACTATTTTTTAGTTTTGTGAGATGTTAAAGCCAGATTTATACAATTGGAGGAACAGAGATATGGTTACAATGGGCAATGAACACGATCTCTTTGCAGTTTGTTGATACACAGTGAAAAAATAGTGTTTTACCTGGATGCACAGTAATAATAGAGATGTGTGAATGAAGCTCTAAGCTTACTAGCTCCATGACACTGAAAATGGGAGAGACAAGCGTCACTATAAGTGATTTCAGAAGCTGACTTTAAAAATTCCCTCTCTCCATTCTGGACTTTCTTCTGGTAGAAAAGAAATGAGCATAGATAGATGCATTCTGGCTTGTTTAACTCTTTAATTTCTTTAAAGTAGGATGATCTACAATGTAAGAAAAGAAGCCCAGTGGCTTGCAGCCTTGGTGCCGCATCATGGCCGTGGGAAGGCAGCCTTGTTAATATTGAAGTGTATGGTTTTCCATTGACAGTTATAGCTGTTTAAGTACTGTTCACTCACAGGATCATAACACTCCGCAGTACAGTTTGATGAACTATGGTTTTGTTCTTCTGTACATTATATTCTTTAACCAATACACTTATCCCACCCTATGCAAATTGAAAAGGAAACAGTAAAGTATTTTGCTTGTAAAATGCTTTAACATTATGCCTAGTTTATTTTTTTGACTATTGGATTTGCAGATTGTAATGAATCACCAAATAAAGTAATAATGCTAATTTTGGGAGAATAAATGTTTCTGTGTGGTTTCATATTTGTGTCTGTTCAATATACAATAACAGGAAAAGTTAAAGAGGGTGATTTTCTACTTACCATTTTGAAAGTCAGTTGTGAAAACAAATATCTTCCATTACCAAGACTTCCACTTGCTTTATTAATTCTGCTTAACTGTAAATCCACAAGAAGAAAAAGGGGAAAGAAGGAATGTGATGGTATTTGTGTAAACATTCTGAATGTTCAAAATTGCATGGATGTGAAGCCATCAAATTGAAAGAACATCATCTGGGTTTGTTTCTGTCATGAAAATGAGTTCTGATGAAAATGTGGAAGTTTTTGCAACTTGGTGTGACTTTCTGAGATCAGTTCTGGAAAATTCTCAGGTGACTTCTGATTCTGTGTTATCTGGTCTGTTTTGCCCCAGCCTCAACCTCCTACTGAATAAGAAAAATATCTGGTCCACATGTGGCATATAATTATCTAGTGTAAATATTAACCCTGTATCAGAATGCAGAATAATGGTCACACAAGAAACCTGGTTTACTTGAATTTTGAGCCTTTGACAGAATAAAGAGTGTTTTGCAGGCATGATGGGGATTTTTTTGCATTAATATTGTCATTTTTTTTGCGATTTGAAGAGCTTTTGAAGAGCAAGTTGAGATAAAAGAAGAAATTGCAGCCTCTGGCACCATAATTCAGCAGAAGAATTGAAAAATGCAATTCCGCCACAGGAATTCCTGCTGTGGGAAGTGCGGGAAGTCTCATCCTCTCTGTAGGCTTGCTGGTGGAAGAAGGCACGGCGTGCATTTTGAGGTAGATGTTCGGTGGCAGCAGAAGGATGGGGAGTTTCTCCAACCATACAGGATATGGAGGGCAATAGTTTTCCGAAAGTCACAAGTACTACTTCTATTGCCCACCTCTGGCTTTTGCTCATTTTCTTCCTTGCCAATTTCTTGCTCCCATTCCCTTCCCAATTGCTTGCTGTAGACCTGCATTTCAACTCCTTATCCCTTTGCTCTTTACATCCCCCTTCACACTGCTGCCTCTCCCATCTGATCCAAAGTCAGCATCCCTCCTGTCTGCCATCCTCTTGGCACGCATTGCTAAGCTCTCTCCCTCCTCCTTGGCTCTGTGGTGAAGCTGTGCCTTCTTGCTGCCACTGCCTGGTCTTCATTTTTTCCACCTCCCCTCAGTGTTTTAGCACTCTGCCTCTTCCCGAGCTTAAAGAGCATAGACAGGATCAGTTGTTTTAAAGGAGGGAATTTGGGAAAGTTACCAACCAAGCAAAGCAGTGAAGGGTGCAGTTTCCCTGCTTTGTGCTCCGTCCTCTGTCCTGCTGGGTAGAGCAGCCGCACCCTGGCAGCGGGTCGCTTCTGCCATACTGCGTCCTGCCCGGCTGCCGCCGGCTTCACCTGGAGACCCTGCTGAGTTCGCCGCCATCTTGGCCTCCTGAAGAGCCTTAAAATGTTTTGAAGATATCCTTCGGACAGCCCAGGGGAGCTGCCGTCACAACAGTAAACCATGCTGGTGACCTCCTGTTGGCGGGAAAGGGTGAGGTGAGGCAAAATATATGAGGTGAAGACAGGCGAGGGGCCGCACGTGGGCCTGGCTGGACCAGGGCCACTGGGGGGAAGCACAGCAGAAAAGGGCAAGAGAGGAGCTGTGCCGACGACCGCGGTCTCCTCTTTATTTGCTGACAGCTCCCCCATGGCGAGGCCTGTAGCTCCCCGATGCCATCCTCCGGTGGGAGGCTCTGTCAGCCCCGGGCGCAAGGCGGGCGGTGCGGGGACGCTGCCAGCCGGCGGAAGGGGTGAAACAGGGGCACGCACGGCTCTCGGTTGGATTGGGATGCCTTGAACATTGCTGGTATTTGGTCTTAAACTTTGAAAAATATATTTGATGTGAAACTTCAGAATTGCATGAAAGAAGTGTGCTAATTATGGTAGGTACAGTTTTAGCATAAAGGGATTATTTCACACTATACTTACAGAAACAATTGCCTAACTCTACCTCACCTGATTTCCTTAAAATTCTCCCACTGAGAGGTTTTATTTTCTTCCTCTGAGGATTTTCTTACCCAAAGGTGAAATGTTTCAGGCAGGTGTTTCTGAGGAGCATTAACTTCTAGTGGCCTTGAGGTGAGCTGAGGCTTTTGGTACCCACAGGTACACCCAGCCTCCAGGAAACGCTCCTCCGGGGGTTTTGTTTCATTATTATTATTTATGTTCTGTTGTTTCGAAGAGAAAAGTGTGGTAAGGACTAACTGAAGGTATTAATCATGAACTGCTAGCAAGCAAACAGCACTGCCTTTCACAGTTACAGATCATCGCAGCTGAGTGCCAAGGATGCTGTACGCATAGAAAAAGATTGACAAACGTGGGTAGAAAGCCCATGATTGTCAACGCGGAATAGAAGTTGCAAGTGTCGATCTTACATCTTTGTGGAGAATTTTTTTGAATTGTTGCTGTCTATTTTAAGCTGTGAGTTGCTGAACTACACTAATGTAAGCATCAGTGTTTGGGAATAAAGAGGGAAATGAGTGTTTCCAATGGGCCTAAGCAGTGGAAACAGTTGAGTGGAATAAAGTTGCTCCTGTAAACAGACATAATCAAAATAGCGTAGGCTGCATTTTGTAGGTTTTATCATATTCCCAATAAATGGCTTTGGCTAAAAGTAATTATTCGCCCCAGAGGAATAGGTGGAGAGCTACCAGCCGATGGTGGGCCTTGTTTTTATGGAGTCGGTAGATATTCACATTCCTGGAACCCTCCTGTCAGCCGTAGCCAGCATGGGAGTGATGTGGAGCAGCACCAAAACTTTAGTCACCAAGGGCGTTAACTGCAGATCTGTTGGCTCTTAAACTCTTTTAAGTTCCCTTTTGCACAGGCTCACAGCTACTTTTCAGTAGGAGACAAAAAATTTGTGGATTGTACAACAGAGCGTGTGGAGGCAAAAGAGAGAAGCACAAAGCTACCTTATTTAATAGCTACTGCATCAGCTAATGTGAACTGTTACTGGATTTTCTTTCTAACAGGGGACTGTATTGAAACTCTGATAAATTTGCCATTCAGATACTAGCTGCTTAAATAGTCTCATTTTGATTGCACCAAACTCTGGAAATAAAGATTGGAAACATTTACTTTCCGTTTGACTTCTGAAGGTACAGTAGTAGAGCTAATGTTGAAAGTGCTCTCGTAAAACCCTATGCAGAGATGCTAAAAGAATCATGATTGCAAGCTTCTCATTCAAACCATCCTCTGAAGCTAAGTAGACTAACTTACTTTTCTGATGCTGCTTGTGATACAATATTTAAATTGCACTAAGTTTGCTCTTCGTATCATTTTTTGCATGGGATGCTTTATCAGACAACTTGCCTTTCAAAGTCCTTTCATGCACCTTTTAAACCCAGGGACAGTGTTTTTGTTTGTTTGTCTGCCCAAATCAGAGACTGATAATATGGCTACTTCTTTCAGCATAAATTGGGCAAAGATTTTGAGAGAAGACAGTTTGCCTCTTGCCTCACTGGAACTCCCCTAGATTGTTGAAAGAAAAACATATTTACAGCTCAATCACGGGAGAAAGATGGCAGCTTTTTTGAAAGTGTGTTTCAGAGCATGTAAGTTAGATTCCTGCTCTGAATCATGCTCTCTGTCAGTCTTCATTGAGCTCATCTCTCTTCATCGAGTACAGAGTCAAAGTCTGGCCCTCCCAGTTGAGGCAGCTCTGTTAGATCCATGAGGTTAATCAGTGGAAATACCCCCTTTACAGGGCTGTTTTCTGAGCAAAACTTGTCTTTCTCAAAGAAGTTCTGCAGTCTGGAATGATTTTTCATATGGCCCATTTGGCAAGCTTTTATTTTGCCTTGTGAAGTAGAGACAGAAGTGTCAGTTCGACTCAGGCCCATGCTGCCTTCCTCAGATTCTGCAGCGCTGAAGACAGATCCAGGCCATCTTGGTTCTGGTGTCTCTCCTGTTCAGACTGAGTGACAAATCACATCTCTCTCAGTAAACTTGCTTTTCTTTCGCTGTGCAGAATCCCCATCATTTAAAAAAGTTGGCAAGAAAACTTGTTTATCTGTCTCACTTCGTCCTGCTTCAGTCACATCTGTAGGGTGTGCCTTGGGATCTCAGACAGCACCTACGTGAACCTCATTTAAGACAGAAGGCTAGTGAAGGCCATGATGTTTAGGGTTCTTTTCTGAAGAACAGCACCACACAGTGATCAGCACAGTTAGCAACTTTGCAAATTGAAAGACAGTTAAATTAACCACACCTCTTTGTTTAAAAGCCTTCATTCCGAGACTGAGGAGAAGAAAAAAATGTTTAAGCTTTGATTTCACTCTTTTCAAGTTTTTCCGCAGTTCCAGAAGAGGGGCTACTTTTCTCCTTCACTAATTGCTTTTAATTGGGTATCCTTTTGTCAGAAGTTGAGTAATTTCCCTCAAAAACAATAAAGAAACACATAACTCTATCTCCTCATGTGTTAAAAGGCTGGACCCCCCCATTCTTTCTGCCTTCAGGGTGACATTTCCTTTATTTTGACTAATAAACTCTTCAGAGAGGAAAAGTAGGTGACCTGTCTACCATGTAGCATCTCTATGCTTGTGTGGCTCCTTAAAGATGCTAAGCAGACTTTTGATGAAGCTACAGTCAGGAGGTGCTAGGCAGAAATTTGCTTTATTTTGGAGGCTTCATGTTATCGTGAAGTCACAGCAGGCCTTATATTGCTGAAGGGCACATGGAATTCAAATGTACAAAATTCGACCACTGTTTCCAGGAAGGATATGCCCCATGTACAAAGCCTCAAATACAAGTCTGTTTACCTGTGACCCACTTAGTTATTTTTCATGTCTCGTTTTGAAGTGTTGAAAGACAAAGTATATCTGAGCTACAAAAAAGCTTATTCATCCAGAAGCTTAAGCAACTAGAGCTCTGATTCATTCAGTAAACCATTCCATGTTATGGTGTGTAGTTACATCTCAGAGCTTCAACACAGATTTCTGATATAGGCAGAAACAATCACCTCTTAGGTTTGTGAGCAGGGTGAGAGGGCATCCTTTCTTGACAGTTTTATGGCATCTGACTCTTTGGGGAGCATCCTAAAAGGTACGATCTACGTATGGTCCTTGGCCACAGGCTGGCTTCCACTTAGAGAACTGGTTATCAGTTATGGAGAATTAGCAGTATCTTTGTGAATGAGAAAACAAGCAAAAGGTCTGTGTTGCTTTAGACCAGATGCTCATCTAGTTCAGCGTTCTTGTCTCTATTCATGGCGATGGTTGATGTTTATGAAAGGGTACAAGTACACTATGCTTTCCAAATTCCACAAAACAGTAGTTTGGGACTCCTTTAGCCAGAGTTTGAATGACAGGCCTTAACATCAGCAGCAGCTGCTGTAAAACACGGGACATTTAGATAAATGAATGTGTCTTCTGTGTGATGTGATTGAAGAAAGTCGAAATTCAGGGCAAGCCCTGCCTGGTGGAGAGATGATTTATTGTGTCATAAGGTTGGTCTCCTTTGACACACCTGAGCTTAATGTGTTCAAAAGGGGCAGATTAGCTGTTACACTACCAAAAAAGCAGGAGGATAATGAAGTACAGATGATTTACACAGGAAAAGCAACACACTTGCATGCACTATGAAGTGTTCAATAAAAGCAATAGTGTCATACAGACTATTTAATTTCTAGAAGGGTAAAAATTAAGTTACTAATTGTTCTTTTATAAAGCATTGTTAATGTGCTATATATGGTTTCTTTCTGTATGTTTCATTATCCCTAAGGCATTAGTCAGGTTGGACAATCTTTTCTCATACATTTGGCATACTCTGCTTTTCTTTTGTCTGTTTCAGATAAATTAAAATTTTAGCTTTTTTTTGAGGCTGATTCTGTTTTTACTATTGGTAACAATAATTCAAGAAGTATTAAAGGCAAACTTTAAAGCATAGCCTTCTCTAAACAGAGATGAGTTGTTAATGCCTCAAATAAAAGAGACAAAATTATGGCCTAAGTCACAATGCAGATCTGTGGCTGTGAGAAATTCCTTTTAGTCACCTTGGCAATTTTACATTTACAGATTTTAGCAGTGTGGCACGCTAGTGCCAAAGTAATATAGCTCTATTTCTACTTGTAAAAACAAGGATTTATTCCATGCAAGCTGTGAAACTAAGCTAGACAGCTAAATTAGAGTAGCTGATGAAGTGTGGGCTGGGTGAGCAGGCAATGAAGTGGACTGAAAACTGGGTGAGTGGTCTAGTTAGACACCAATGATTAGCGGTGTACCCACAGGGCTGACAGTGTGTCTGATCCTGTTCAGCATCTTCATTAATGATCTGGCTGTTGAGGCAGAGTAAGTGCACCCCCAGCAAGTTTTCAGATGACACGAAACTGGGAGGAGTGGCTGATACACCAGAGGGTTGTGCTGCCATCCAGAGGAACCTCGACAGGCTGGAGAAATGGACTGACAGGAACCTCATGCAGTTCAACAAGGTGAAGTGCAGAGTCTTGAATCTGGGAAGGAACAATCCTAGGCACCAGTAGCTGCTGGGGTTCTCACCAGTACCTGCTGGGGTCCACCACAGTGGAAAGTAGCTTTGAAGAAAAGGACCTAGGGGTCCTGATGGACACCAAGATGAACACGAGCCAGCAGTGTGTGCCTGTGGCAAAGATGGCTAATGGAGTCCTGGGCTGCATTAGGAGGAGTGTTGCCAGCAGGCTGAGGGAGGTGAGCCTTTCTCAGCACTGGTGAGACCACACCTGGAGTACTGTGTCCAGTTCTGGGCTCCCCAGTACAATAGAGACATGAACATACTGGAAAGAGTGGAGCAAAAGTCCACTAAGTTGATTAAGGGGCTGGAGAACCTCTCATATGAGGAAAGACTGAGAGAGACGGGACTTTTCAGCCTGGAGAAGAGAAGGCTCAGGGGGGGATCTCATCAGTGTGTGCAAATACCTAAAGGGAAAGTGCCAAGAGGACGGATCCAGGCTCTTTTCAGTGGTGCCCAGTGAGAGGACCAGAGGCAATTGGCACAAGCTGAAAAGCAGGAGGTTGCCTCTCAACACAAGGAAACACTTTCTTACCGTGAGGCTGACTGAGCAGTGGAATACATTGTCTGGAGAGATTGTGGAGTCTCCCTCCTCGTAGATATTCAAAACCTGACTGTGAATGGTCCTGGGCAGCTTGTTCTAGGTGGCCCAGCTCGAGCGCGGGGGTTGGACAAGGTGATTTCCAGAGGCCCTTCCTACCTCAGCCATTCTGTGATTAGCACACATACAATTTCCACCAACATTAAATCTACATCTTAACAGTGAGATATTCAAATCATCGTAGAACTAAGAATTAATAAGCACAGAGTCAAGTATTTCCTTACACCATAAAGGATATACGTAAGTGTCAAATTGCCTCGTAATGTTTGTGATCTGATAGATAACAAATTCTTTTACTTCAGTTTCTCCCAGAATAGGCTTCTAAGGTTTCATATCTGCTTTGTTAATCATTACTTTCAAGTTAAAAACTGAAGATAAGTATGTGAAATAATCATACGTTATGTGATAGGAAAAGGCCTATATCTAGGTCAATATCCTGTGTGAAATCACACCTGTATTTTTCAAGTAAGATCAGGTTTCTTGTATAAGTGATAGCCTTTGAACTCTTACCAAATAACTTACCTAATAGCCCTTCTGCATTTCAGTTTTGCTTTACGTAGTGCATAAGAACATAGACATTTTCCTCTCAAAATTGTTAACAGTTCTTTGCCCTGACAAAAGGTACGTCGTAAGTGCAAATAGAGATTGGGAGCTGCTAGTCGTTTGGGAAATGACATCAGAGCAATTTTATGGAATGTTGTCCAGAGGCCGCAATGCCAGGAACAGTGCCACACGGGACGATAATAACCACCGGCTCACAGACAGGCCAGTATGTAAATAGCCACAGGATGCAGGGCTGGGGACCAATAACCTTGGGAGTTAACTGTGGAAAGGATCCACTTCTTTGAAGACTGATTTGTCCTTGTTAGTCTTCTTGAGAGAATATGTAAAGGCAAATGACATCATCTTAGTCTCATCCTGGAAAAAAGGAATGAAGAACTAGTTAAACTGTCCTGATACTTATAAATTCTTTTTGCCCCATGGGAATCTGAAACAACAAATATTTATTTAAGCAATGTCACAGTTCCCATTACCCATGCTGCAGGGTGGCATTTAAATCAGTAAGGGCAGCATTCTTTCCAGTGTGACATCAGTGATCAAGATCCTCTATATAAATAATTTACTCTGTTAAGTACCTGCATTAACATATCACTGCTATGCTTACCACACTCCATCATGTCAAACCACTTCGTACAGTGGGGTAAAACTGTTGCCTTAAATACGGTAGCTTAGTTTTCAACTATTTTAAGCAGTCTTAATGGATTTTAGAATTTTGGCTGCCCTCATAGTCTCCTGGAAGTTTGCTCTGAGTGATGGCTGCAGTGAAAAATTTCTTCTCTGTGACCTGTTGGACAATTTTAAGCAGTGAGGTCATGAAAGCACTCTTCTTTAAATACAAGAGAAGAGGCCAGCCACAGATTTATTTTTAAGTTTCAGGAAAACGGCTAGAGAAGTCATCCCCAATTGGCAGAAAGGGGAGTCCCATTCCTCAGCTAGGATTATGTTGTCTCTCACAACTTAAATTTCCTTCCTTCTCATAGGAAAATGTAAGAAGATTAAAATAAGGATCCTATAATCTAATATTTATCTTCATTCACTTTCATATATTTTTTTCGTACACGTCCTTCTGCAATACAAGCAGTGAATCTGGACTGCCTGAGCACATGCATTTTCTCCCTGCCTTCAAGCTGTGCTGATGGGTCCCAGAAAGTAGAAACACTCTGTCTTTTCAGATGTTTCAGATCAGTGTCAGTGTGGTTAAGCAATAGAATTGGTAAGCAGAGAAGAGCAGTAAGTTAGTTAGCTCAGGATCTCTATGGATGAAAAATGAAAGGAGCAGAGGAACTCTTTTTACAGACACAATTTTGAGGTAAGCACCTAGCACCTCTTGGGAGTCAGTTGGTCTGACTTTATTACTGTCTTTGAAAATCTCCGCTTTAAGCAAAAAGAAAATGAGGGCAGGAAGGTATCTCTGAAGAGGGACCCAGGTGTGGGCAGGCTGAAGAAACTCAGCGCAAGGCGAAAGGTGGTGTTTACAAAGGAAGATAACCTTGTTTGGGTACTAAAGACGTTCATTGTTTGAGGAGCTCTGAAGGGTTCGTGTGTGTCTCACAGTTGCAGGCAGATGAGCTGAGTTTTGCACTGCTCTGAGTCTGCCTGGCAGTGTAAGATGCTAAAACCAAGCGTGGCGGAGACCTGCCTGTTAATGGGCACCTTGACAGTGGCAGGCTGAAGGGGGCTCAACCGTGCCTATGTAAAAGTGTTCACAAAGGCCACGAAGGCAGGAGCACTCCTGGCTGGCTTTCCCCGGGTATGCCCTCAGCGACAGAGAGGATCCTGGCAGAGGACACACTCTAATGTGAAGGATCTGCCATGCATTTCCACCTGGATGCCAAATGTGCTATCTTGTGCAATGGTTTTTTGGAGATGTTATGAGGTGTGGCTTCTCTCAGGCTGTAGAAGGAAGCTCAGCTCCCACAGTTCTCTCTGGTCGTCATTACTTTGTCAAGTCATAAAAGTAGTAGAAGGTTTTGTCAGAATATTTTCCTGTCCTTTTCTTCTTTTCATTGTATGTTTTACTGTCTTTGCCGTCCTGCCAACAGAATGAGCACATCATTGGTCTGAGCTGCTGTTACTGGTTGAACGCTTCAACTGTAATGGTGGCTCAAGCTAGTGCATTTCATGTTGCGTCAGTGCTAGCCACAAGTGCATCAAGGGTCTGTTATAGCTCAGTTGATGGGTATTATTGTCTGTTGGTCATTTGCTCGGTTGCCAAAACCTGATTGTTTTCAAAGGCAGTGTGAAGAGAGTGCAGGAGGAAGAGCGGGCAATGCAGAGTGCCTGTCAACAGTTACCCACTGTTGGCAATTGCAAGCTTGGATATGGAGGGATTGAACTCCTGAGACAGTGAAACAAAGGGGGCTTTGGTGAGGCTAAGATGTGGTGTGCTTCTT
>Ga0065711_1032979_pt1 | contig 26321 bp, 24 predicted proteins | sample Hoacrofraction12_FD_59098 | JGI IMG/M metagenome (GOLD analysis project Ga0065711, IMG submission 59098) | Hoatzin crop microbial communities from Cojedes, Venezuela - Epithelial fraction 12 v2 (version 2) | ecosystem: Host-associated > Birds > Digestive system > Esophagus > Crop | place... | reverse complement strand
CAGAAAAATCATGAACCTCTGATAAATAATTCAAGCTCCTCCATCTGTGAAAATGTTGAATTTGGCCTAATTTTCCTTATAAACAAGACCATCATCTGCTCCAGAAAATAAAATCCTCAGAATTTAGGTTCTGAAGGGGCATTTTTTTCCCTGCCAAGATCTGATAGATTTCCCCCACACACACATGCAATTAAAAAGCCAAACCAGGAAATTACAACAGAAAATCAAGAAAGCTACCTTTCATCCCTCTTTCTGGTGAAAATGTCAAACAATTAGGGCTATGTTGTTGAAACAGAGGTCAACGAGGAAGAAGTTGTTGAGCTTTACAAAGTTCTGCTCTTCAGTACCTAGCTTACTTTGGCAGCAAATGTTAGATACCTGACACTGACCCAGGAAAGAGACTCTATCGTCAAAGATCGTGATGCAGCTTGAAGAAGGACAAGAATTAACCTCACTTTGGTCTGCATCCTGTGTTTCACAGTATGGACTTCTCTTTCAAATTTAAAATTCATATGACAAATGGTTTTGGCATTTCTGGCCCTCCCTGTGGATTTTGTCTTCAGAACTGTAGAGAGATGTCTGGGTGCAAGTAGATGTTATTGTTTGCAAGTCACCGGAAATTAATGAATTCATAGAGACTAGCTGCAGCCCAGAGTAGTTTTTGGGACATAGTTTTCAGGTGCTAAAGACCTGAGGATTAGGACATCCTGAGGTTCAGGTGAAATGGGACCTCACCATGGGTCAGTTTATGACCATGAAATGGCTACAGTCTCATCTTCTGTCTTCTACATCTGAAATAGAAGTGGGAGGGCAATTAAATGCAGCTGACTTCTCAAGATTTTAAGAGATTTATATGCTTAAGGATGGTAAAATGCCAGTGGAAAGGCCCGTGGGAAGCTGAGGTGGGAATGGATGTAAGGTGTGCCAGGCTGCAGGCTTTGTTGTATAGTCTAGGAAACAGTGTTCAGATGTAAATTTATAGACTTCAGAAGGACGGGAAAGTTGCACGGGAGTTAGCCTTGATCTACAGCTTAGAAAACTGCAGCAAGAAAAAATAGTTGAGGGAACTCTGAGAGGCCTTGGGTAGAAAATGATGTTGTGTGGTGCTGGTAAACACGTCAGACCCATGGCAGATGCTTCTTTGCATTCGGCTTGTTCCTTTGATTTCACAGAGGTTCAGGAAAAAATAAAATAAGTCAATTGTGATCACAGCTTGTTTGGCAATTATTGTATTCATGTATGCGTGAAATTTCTGATGGGAACTTCTCAGGGAGAGTTTGTGGCGACATTATCATCATTTCTCTCCTAAAACTCTGAAAATGTTAATGAGGGTTGGTGAGAAAACTTGTTTTGATGTAATTTTAAAATTAGTTGAGTCCAATAAAAATCTTCTGAAAATGAGGTCCTTCTGAAAAACAAACCAAAAAGCTCATTAGAGCAGAATGGTAGTTTTCCTTCAGCAGTTACAGTAGTGAACTCAGCTTTGCAATATCTGAATCAAATCCAGCTATCTAGTTTTCAAACAGGTCTGACTGTCACACATACACAAGTTTCTATTGAATAGTAAACACAAAAGATGTAGAGGAAGAATTCATCATAAAGCGCTTAGGAAAAGAAAGCCCCAGAACAACAGGACTTAATGTTTCTCTCCTGGATTCAAATCCAAAAATTAGCCACATTATAACATTAAATAGATGTGAACTCTTGAAGCATATCCAGCTTGCTGGATGCTACTCCTAAGTCTGTGCTGAGCTGTGACATTACTTTTGAGGAAAAAAAAAAGGAATCTATGTTGGTGTTTCTGATATGCTTTTGATGCCTTTATGAAGTGGCCCTTCCAGTACAGGGTGGGGCACAAGCTGTGATGCGCAACGGCCAGGCAGCATTTCCAAGGCTACTATGACTAGACAGAATAAAATGGGCGCTGGAAGGCTTGCCCGTGTCATGAGGCTCATCTAGAGGAGCAATGACAGGGCTGAGATGGATAAAGTGAAGCCAAGAAGTGGAGATAGGGAAGGATTAAGCAGGATTTTTTGGTGGAGTTCAGGCAGGCCTGAGGTTTTGACAGCTCTCCCTAGCCGGTGGGTTAGCCTCTGCACTCCCCTCCTGTTTCGTGGAGGTATGGTGAGCACTGTCTGGGGCTGTTGTACCATGAGAAGAAAGTGTTTATATCTTGTGGGTTAGAGCAACAAACCTGACCAAATTGCCCAAAGGGACCCACGCTCCCTGAGGCTTTCGACATCCTGTTTGGAAGTGGGTCTTTTTCTTTCTCTTTCCTTCCGATGTTCCTCGCAATCTGAACAACATTTTAAAAAGCATTGCACAGACTGCAGAGAAAAGATGAGAGGCTTTCCTCGGGGTGCCCCTTCCACCAGAGCAGAGCAGCTGCGAATGGAGACCTGCCTTTCCCCTTCCCTTGCCAAGCCAGATGCGGTCTCATGGGGAAGAAAAGCAGAATATGAAACTCGCTTTTGGGATCAGGGGAACGAGTTGGGAATAACTCCTCTTTGCAGTTATTGCCAGCCTGAGATTAGCTAATTTCTGAGCAATGATCCTCCGTAAAGCATTGGGGAATCAGACTGTCCAGCACTGCGCTGACAGTAAATCAGCCTTTTCTCAAGGATCAACCTATTTTTATTTCATCAGCAGCCAAATCCTGGGGAACAGCTCTACGTGTGTGTATATACGTGTGTGCAAGATAGTTATGAAAGACCCATCTTTGACCTCCTCACTTTCAGCAGAAAGTTATTGTCTTAAATAACACACCCAGCTCACAATTCCCTTTGATCCTCTGAAACTTCAGCTCAGCCACCTGATATAATTTTCATCCCCCTCTCCAACACCTTGCAATCCCTCCTTCCCACCCGCCTCCCCCCTAACATTCGAAGATATTATAGCAGGAACTAATTTTGTCTGGACTATTATTAGATCATGAGATCAGGGCAACACAGAGGTCGTAAAATGTTTCATTCTCTCTGAATGGCCACCGTGCCCCTATCAGGTACCATAACGTTAGGTTTGCTTATTGTGCAGATTGCTTGAGTTGCAAATTGCACATTATCCAGCTTAAACACCTGGCATTTACATTCATTATAACCCTGACACCCCCCTTTTATGGCCTCCCACGAGGGCCTTCCAATTGGTCAGAAGTGCAAGTGAATGTTTTATGATTATGATGAATAATGTGAGGGGCTGTGGAGGGGGTAAAAAAAAAAGAAAGGAAAAAAACAAGAAAAAGACAGAGACTGAGGGAGGGCTTTATAGAGTGCTTTGGCATTGCAGAGCTTATTGCTGGAGGAGTGCAGTGATCTCTGTGGCTGCAAAAGGACTCAATATAGCTGAAAGGAGCTAAACTCGAAAAAAATATCTTTCAGGAAGGGATAAAGAGGTGTCCTGGTTCAAGGAAGGGAAAGCTGTCAGACTACAGGCACAGAACAAAGAGCTGGAGAGGGGCACCTGGTGGTGCTTCTTGTTTCTTCTTGATTTCAGGTCAAAAGCTGCACATATTTCCATGCCTTTTTTTCCCCATAAGAATACATCAGGAGTGGATTCAGCACCCCACTACTCCTCCTTTTCTGTCTCCCCCACCCCCCCAGTTCAGAGCCTTTGCACTGAGAAAGTCTCTTCCCCCAGCTCTTCTAGACCTCACACTTTCCCTGAGAAAGGGGCTTGGAGACTTGCTGGTAACTTGAGGTAGAGCTAGATGCAGTCTTGAGGTGGTTGACTATAACAATCAAGAGCTATTCTTTCAGTGTTCTTCTGCCTCATTTGCTGGCATGGAGAAGGGTCATAGCTTTGAATTAGGAAGCTGCAAACTGAATGTATGAAGACGTTTACTGCACTATTTCTTGTGTCTTTGCCTTTTTATTGGCTCCTTTGTTTCTGTTGTCAGTGGCTGCTGGCCCTACTCTATCTCAAGAAGTCACACTGTATTTTGAACCTGGGTGTTATATTTTCTGTTTTATTTCTCAGCCAAGACTTAGTTCCACTACCCTAATGCTGTTATGCCTCAAGATTGTTTTTCAAGGGGCAGCAGAAGGTGGACAGAGTTTATCTCTCGTTTCTGAGGCCATCTTCAAAGCTCAGGAGCCCTGACTATAATTTTGTTTTTAGGGAAGCTGTAGCTATTTTGCCATTGATTTCAGCAGAGCCAGAACTCTAAATGAGACTCCACGTCTCCAGAGACTGTTTTTGTGGCTTAAATGATTTTAATTAATAAATAAATAAATGAGATTGAAAGTTGCCCAGGAGAGAGGCTGAGGTTCTGAGATATTTTTAACCCCCAACTCCTCCCTCTCCTGATTTTGTTTTTCTTCATCTCTGAGAGGGATCTGCTGGCTGCCGAGTGCTGTTCTGTGCATCTTGATCTGGACTAATGAGACTTTACAGTGACGGAAAGCTCATGGCGAGGGCAGAGATGGATTTGGCTGTTGCGTTCAGGGCTTTTGTGCATCACAGGGTACCAGCTGGGCAAGGGAGGATGATTTTAAAGGCCAGTGTTGTTACAACCTCACAATTTAGAAATAATCAAATAGCATAGTGATAATGAGAGGTTTTTAAATGCAGTCTTGGGGGCTGCAAAATATTGAGCTGGTTGAATGGCAAACTGCTCTGTGTTGCTGTCTCTCACTTTGTCTGCTAGGATTACAATGTACACGGAGCTCAGGGAAGGCACCCACAAAGATGGGTCCTACTTAAATCCATTAAAAAAAAGCAAGTTAGGCTTGGAAGACCCAAGCAGAAAACACAGGATTATATGCCGAAGACTAGCATGACATTCAGTGTGGATAGAAAAGACATTGCTGGGCCGTCTTCTGCCTAAGCCCTTTAAAGCTACATAGCAGAGAGCAACACTTAGGAGAACAAAGAGATAGAAGTGTTCTATTGTCCCATAAAAAGGACACCTATTTGCCAGTACTCTTGTACTCTACTGATATGTAACCTAGGATCTCCCTATCTAAAAGTATAAACCTTGCTTGATTGCAGTGGAAGATTTATGTTGTTAGCAGAACCAGAACTAGACTCTTAAGCCTAGTGGCTGGTCCTCAAAGAAGAGAAGGTGATTGAATCAACAAGTAAACCCAGTGCAGTCTTAGATGGCTCTCAGCGTATTGCAGCCTTCAAACCTATGCATTGTTTAGTTTTTCAGAAAAGCACTTTAGTTGAAATAGCAGCCACTGTTAAAAATATACTCTTTGCCTACCACACACAGGCACAATGAGACCAATGCAGCAGTCCTCTTGACGTATCAGTTTCTTATGGCAAAGTCCTATAGAATTCAATAGGAATTAATTCATCAGGATTTTATAGCAAAAACTCTGAGAAGACGTGTAGTCTATCTGGTAGTATTTTGATTTCATGGATAGATAGCTATGAATGTTTCAATACATCCTAAAGCTTTTTCTAAGGTCACACTCAATTCTATGCTATAGCTGTATCTACATCAAAGTTTCCTCTCTCATATATATGTAGATAGTATGGTCTGTTTCTACGTCCAGATAGTACTCAGCTTTGGGTGTTACAGAACAAGTGCTAAAATCCACATAAGGAATAAGTACTGAATAAACTGGGTTTTGTCTCAACTTTGTTCCTGTGCGGTTGACTTATGCCTAGAAGCATGAGGATTATTTCCCTAGCATTTCTTATCCGAGGCAGTGCAACTGTGGATGTTCTTATTACGCATATAAATGTCTAATCCTATCTGGAATTACGGTAAGGTCTTGGCTTTTGTGGAACCTTGTGGCAATTTGTTGCACAGGGTAATTATGTAGTGTAGTTAAAAAATAAATAAAAATCTTTTGTCTGCTTCATATGCATTCTCTCTTTCAGTTTACTGAGACTCTCCCTCAAACTAGTCATATATGCATATACATTTTATGCAGGAATTTCACAGAAAGCCAGCTGATCGGCATAATGGTTTCCTGGAAGAAAGAGGACTGTGCTTTCTGATCTCAGGAATTTCTTGCTGGGCACCAGTTTCTTCAAATTTTGAGCATATATGTTTGCCTGAATATTGCTACCACATGGAAAAAAAAAGTAGACTTAAGTACACATTCAGTTTACGTAACGTGATTCAGGAGTTGCAGGTTGTGATTAAACAGAAAAAAGGGGTTGAAAGAATATGAAAAAAGAGGTGCTGCTGGGCAGTATATTTGGGAACGTGATGGATCTTCCATCAGTAGGGGAACTTCACATGAAAATTATATTGTTTTTTAAGATGTGTTTTACCCTAGACAAAATACAAGGACCTAATGCAGAAACTGTTGTATAAGATTCTATAACAATGTTTTGTATGTGAAGTCAGATTAAAAATCACAGCATCTCCTTGTATTCCTAGGGTCTCTGAATGTAGAAGAAATGGTAGAATATTTTTTGTTACTGTTGTTAATCAATTTTGTTAGGCAAGTTTTATGTTTATCTCTTGTTCCAAGTTGCTGTTTTCATTTTGTCCCACTTCTTAGAATGTATTGGTTGGTTTATTTGGGTCACATAAAGGTGTTTTAAATAAAAGCATTGCAGAAGTTGTTGTTCAGAATAAATCCCCTTTGAGCTGAGTTGGATGTCATCAAATTTTAAGTGTTCTATAGAAACTGAGTCAGTAAACCTGATCCCATGAAATAGAAAGTAAGGTCTTTTCAGAAAGATTGTTCACTATTCTTACAGGACATGAGAACCTGAGTTTGAATCTCTCGTGAATTTCACTACTTGAGTCAGAATTTTTAAGGATATCTGATACTTACATGGTAAATTGTAATGGGTTGAGAAATGAGATAAAGATGGGGCGAGTGGAAGGAAGTGGAGGTCTATTGCCCTTAGTGATTTATGCTAGCTGATGTTTTGGCCTAGAGTCTTTAATTATAATTCAAATTTGCAATTTCCTCCTCATTGTTTTATAGAATCATTAACTTCACAGTACCTTTTGCATGGCTACATATAGGGCTGTTCTCTGGTTCAGATCCTTTTTTAAAGATTGTTCTTCCCTAGCTATATTTTTCTCCCACTTGATCCTGTCTTCCCCTTGGTATCTTCAAGGGGCTAACATTGTGTGACTCTACAGGCATAGCACAAAGTTGCCACTCATAAACCAATTTTCAAACATGAGAAGCAGAGCATTCAATTTCCCTGTCCAGAGCTACATCCTTAAGTTGACATTGATAAATATGCTCTTTATCTCATGTCATAAAAGCCAAGCCCAGAAAGATTTCCCGATGCTTCTGGATCTCTCCGTTTCCACCTAGGTGGTGGCCAGATCCCTTCCTGCTGTGAATCAAGAAAGGGCTGGACAGCAGATGCTGGGGACTGCTGCACAGCTTTCAGTGTTAACCATTTGAGAGTCAGCAGGGAATGGTGGACCCTTGAAAGGACTTGCACTTTAGACAAACTCAGCTCTTTTCTCCCAGACTTTCTTGGCATCCCTTTATTTCATTCTCCCTTCCAAAAATGTATCCCAAACTACCAGAGTGATGGTCCATCTCACCCCATCCTCATCCTCCTTTCCCAGCTAGATCATGCTGTGAGTCTGTAAAAGTTTAGCAATAATTAGTGCCGACCTCTAGCTGATCACTGCTTGCTAGGAATCCAGGTTGTCAGCTCCGCCTGTCAGAGGGCTGCGAGGAAATGAAGCATTCCGAGGCACAGAGATGTGGGAAGGAGGAGGAGAGATGTCCCCGCGCTACAAAGCACATTGCTATTAAAGTGTCAGTTTTTTGGTTTACTGTTGCAGTTTGTGTGAAGAGTTTATGGATCAGCAGATAACAGTAATTATCACAGAGACTTTTCTGCTAAAGTCTAATCTAACCTTTTATAGTTTTGTACCACAGGGTTTCCTTCTCCTCACCCTCTCCCTTATTTTTAAGAGCTTATTGGGTGATTTTATGATTTTATTTTTATTTTTTATGGCCACTAAGTCATCAAAGTTGACATCAGACACCTTCACACAAAAAAAGGATGCATAGATTAATTGAATGAGGGGGTGGATGGTAGGATTTTATTAATAATACTAATCTAGGGAGTTTATTGTAGCAAAACTCAGAAAAAGATTAACTGTATTAAAAAGAAAGGGGGAGGAAGAGTGAAAAAAACTCACAAATGTTAGCCAAGGTGAGATGTTGTCCTCAGATTTAAAACACTTTAAAATTTATTGAATCACATTCAGGTCCTGCAAATATTAGTCCCAATCTAGAGTCATGCCTTTACTCTCAGTCAGGGAGCAGAATGGGGGAGCTTATCCAAAGAGTGGCAGATGAAAGAAAAATTTTAAAGATATCATCACCATGATGGCTAGAAGGGATTGAAAAAGTGCCACAAGTCAACCTTTTAGCAATTGTCTTTTTTTAAAAAGAAAGGTTTTTGGCATGGAAGTGTCGGGAACATTGTTGAGGTGTCTTTTGCTTTACTTTTGTTGAAATTAAATTTTTCAATGAAATTGTTTGAAAAGCTTATAAAACATGGTGTGTCATTTTGGCAGAGACAAAGCCTTTCATTATTTTTATTGCTGCTGCCACAGAGTTTGCTGTGCAAGCATTATAAAGAGGTCCTGATGGGGTTAAACTCTCATTTTATAACACATTTTTTCTCCCTCTATATCTCCCTACTCCCACTCCTCCAGAAGAAAAAAGGGAAGAGGAAGTAGCTCTAGAAGCTAATAACGCAAGAGATCAGGGGGAAGTTTTTCTTCCTCCACCCCTTGTGTTTTCCTTCAAAACACTTCAGAGCTGTTTAGAATGGGATTTTATTTTCTTTGTTCACAATTTCATAATGTGGTAAAAATAATCTCAAAAATGAGTATGTATTGCTGTTTGTTTGGAGTATATATGTATGTTTTTGACAATCTCTTGATTCACAATTGCAGTGTGGCGGTTTGCAGAGAATGTGCCAATAATCAGAGCTCCAGTACAGAAAGTGCTATTCAGACACCCAGGATGACCTGGGAACTGCCCTAAAGAGCTGTCAAATTCAGTGGGGAAATCTAGAAAAGCTTAATTTCCAGGTGAGCATTGATGCATAATGGGTCAGACATCTGATTAAGTGTTGATCCTGACAGCATGGATGGCACTGTCCATCCTAAAGATGGTCAATGCACAGCATGGTTGTAACTATTTGGAGCTCTTTAGACATCAGAGTAAACCACAGACCAGCTCTGCCAATTCTTTGGAAGGGACCCTTGAGTCTCTGAACTTTTGGAAGACCACCTTACTCAGTTTCGTTTCAGATCACATCTCTAAACAGGCAGTTGATGGTCCTAAGGACGAACAGGGTAGGAATTGGAGTAGTATCTTCTGCATGTGGGATTTTAATCTCTTCTAGTCTCATGCGAGCTTTCTTGATGTAGTGCTGCCAACGTAGCCTACTTGAGGCTGGGGGCAGCTCCTTGCTCCTTCAGTGGGCACAATGAGACATAACCGAATACGAGCCATACAGTTATTGTTTCTCTGTAAGGAGAACCTGTAGTTCATGAATTATACAGAGTGAAGTAAGAGTACAAGGGAGCTTGGTGTGACAGTAAAGAAGTGTTTGTTAGCTAATGCCTTCCAAATGAAATAGAAAGAAATAAATCTCTTAACCATTCCCATCCACCAGCACAAACACTGGGAGTGAGGTGAGTTAGAAGACAAAGCTGAACCAAAATGTTATTAAGACATCTGTGTGTCTAATGTAAAGTTACTAGGCAGAAGAGAGGCACAAATCAATATGAATCAACTTAATCTCAGCCAAAAATATGCAGTGTAGTTCATACCAGAGTTTGAGTTAAAGATGGACGTTTTAAATATAGTGGAGTGTCAGGGCTATCTCCTCACTGGACTAGCCTTTAAAGACTTACAGTATTTCATCTGCCATTCCAAGAAGCATTCATAGCAGATGATCCATGCAGTCTACAGCTCTATATATTCAGATTTACCATGGATGGCTGAGGCAGCGGTGAGATACATAATTTTATTTTTGTCTTCTCCTGAATCTGTGTTTTTGCCAGTGGTGGAGGACATGGTTGGGTGAGATCCTATCTCTCTTTTGCCATGTGTTTGAATCACAGCTGACTTAATTTTGGGTTTCACTATTCTATTCTATTTACTATTTACTATTCTAAATCAAGTTCCAAGAGCTTGACTCTATGGAAATATCAAAACTTCCATGAGGGTTACATTGTTTTGCAGTTAAGGCACCAATCTGAGATTTAGGAGATCTGATCCCGCTTCACCTTTATGCTTTGTTGTTATTTATAAAATGAGGAGATACTCCACAACAGACATATTTTGTTAACACACTAAAGAGCAGGTTTTCTTGGACACAGTAAGTCAATACAGTCAACTCAAGCAGCTTCCCTATATTTTGTTTTGTCTTGTCTTCATGCTGGGCAGGTAGGATTTCAGGTCTTCAAAGCTGTTGAAGTACAAAGTGCCAACTGATGTATAATTACTTGCAGAGACATCAAGGAACAGTCACGAAAGGGAAAAAGTGGTTGAACAATACTGAGACAAACACTATCCTCTGGAAAACCACATGGTGAAAAACATTATTTTTAAAGAAATGTAATAACATTGGACAGCAGTCACTTTTCAGAGTATAAAACATGCCAGATGGATGCAGTGGGTGTTATTGTTCCTGCCTGAGCAACAGTGTGGGTACATACAACCTTGCTGCAGAAACCCGTCACTGGTGCAATCCACCTGCCATGCCCTGCTCACAAACTAATTGATAGGTAAAGTCCTCAATGTACAGGCCTGTTCCTGGTGCTCAGCACAGGGATGAATTCACCTTAGAGGAATATTAGACGTCTTAATGTAATATATTCCTGGATGCCAGGCGGATTGCTTCTTTACTTTTTTTTTACCCTATCATCCAGAAAGTTCTGGTTCAGCAAAAATTAAAGAAAAAAACACACACAACAAAACATCCCCCAAACTTTAACCTTCCTCCTGAGATATATGAGCCCAGCCCTCTTCAGCCTAAACTGACAGAGGAATGGCATGAACAGCGAACCTGAAATGTAACAGTTCACTTAACAGGAGAGCAGACTCCTGGTGTTTGAGGTCTCTGAGAAGCCTGTGTCAAACAGCAGATGTGGCGCTGGTGATCAGGCTTTGCTCTTGCTAGAATTAGCACTGTTAGAGGATTTGGACTGTTCTAGTCAACTGTGAAAACAAAGTTTCTTTTTTTTGCTTTGTTCTGAGTCTGAAAGAGAGAAAAATAACATGTCCATCTTCCAGACACACTGAAGGGTAGTTTTATTTATGTCATAATAGGAAATATTTTTCATCTTGCAGGAAAAAAAATGATTCTCTTCTTCCCCAGACACTTAAAATTACTTCTGTTTTCCCTTCTCTGACTGCCTCAAGTTATGACTTTTGCTTGTAATCTCTGGCCTCTTTCTTTGGCCCTTAGCGATATTGACTACTGTTTATCTAAGGCCTTCCTCACCTGAATGTATGCTTTAAAGATTGAATTTCTTCTCCAGAAGTAGCTGAATTCTATTTACACTGGAAACTGGAAGGAAATTGTTTCCAAGAGGGCATATGGCATCTTGGATTGCAAAGGCTACCAGCATCTTCTTTCCCAAGCTCCACACCATGTAGACAGTGATGCTGTTATTGCTACTGGTCTTTTCATTTCTGAAATTAACCATGTAACCAAAGGCAGCAACTCATTTCATGGTTTGCTGGAAAGTGAAGGAGCCAGGGACAGATATCCAGACCTTTTTACTTTGGCTGCAAATTGGTTTTAGCTCTTGCTGTGGAGTTTGCAGCTGGCCTTCAGCATCTGGAATAGCATTTGCTGAGGGCTATCCAGCACCAATTAAGGCCTGTAAAAACTTTGCTTTGGACACTGTCTTTGCAGGAGTGAATTTTACTCCCAGAGAGTGCAAACGAAGGGAGGGAGGTTGACTTCTCAGACCTCTTGGCACTTCCTCCAAAGATCCTTGCAAGCATCTCCGCTCCGTGCAGTAGCCCTTTAAGGTTGTGTACTTTTACCCTCCTTTTAGAACTGGGGAAGACAGAGCTGCCTAGAGGTGATATCAGAGACATGCATAAATGTCTTTATTCATGGTTTGACACTCACAGGGCACCTAAAGGCCTTCTGTTTGATGAGTTCAGACCCCAGAAGACCTAAAGAGGTGTCTGAGTTTAAGCACTCTGGTTTTGAAAGTTTTGTCCTAAAAGATTTGTCAAAAGTGGTGTCTCCATGTTGGTGATGGAAGCAGGCACAAAACCTAACAGTCTGGCTGTGCAGATGCCTCCCTCAAACATCAGTTACATTCCCTCTCTTCTCCTTTAGTACAGCAGAGTATGGCAGCTGTGCTGGTTTTGGCTAGGGTACAGTTCATTTTCTTCATAGTAGCTAGTATGGGTCCATGTTTTGGATTTGTGCTGGAAACAGTGTTGATAACACAGGGATGTTTTAGTTACTGCTGAGCCAAGACTTTTTCTGCTCCTCGCACCATCCCGCCAGTGACTGGGCTGGGGGTGCACTAGAAGCTGGGAGGGGACACAGCCAGGACAGCTGACCCCAGCAGACCAAAGGGATATCCCATGCTCTATGGCGTCGTGCTCAGCAACAAAACTAGGGGGAAGGCTGTTGGGGGCTGCTGCTCGGTGACTGGCTGGGCATCAGTTGGTTGATGGTGAGCAATTGTTTTCATTTGCATCACTTGTCTTCCTTGGATTCTCTCTCCTGTTATTTTCCTTTTCATCACAATTTTTAAATTATTATTATTATAATTATTAGTATTACTATTTTATTTTCTTTCAACTACTAAACTGTTCTTATCTCAACCTATGAGTTTTATCACTTCTACCCTTTCAATTGTCTTGCCTCGTTCTGCTGTGTGGGGGAATGAACATGTGGCGATGTGCTGCAACTTCTGGCTGGGGTGAAACCACAACAGCGGCCTACAGGGTTATGGAAAAGTGCAGGGATTTCTGCTGGATTTGGCTAACAGGACTTACACCTTAGGAAATCCAGTAGATGAAGCAGGTATTTTTTTCCCCATTTTAAAGATCATGATATCTCTTAACATTAAATAAATCAAAATAATTATTTTTCCCAAGGAAAATTGTTCCTTTGACATTTGAGATGGGATTGTGGAAAATGAGTGGAAAAAAATGGAAAAACTAGAGAGTCTGAAGACTTTGCCCCAGAAATATTTTTAAATAAGAAAATCCATCATCAAAATGTCCATGTCAGCTATGTTTCCCACTGCTCTGGGAAATGTGTGAAGTGAAATCAACTGGGTAATGTTAAAAGCAGGGAGATGCCAGATAGTCCAATAGTATACATCTCCCCTCTCACTGTCAACTCTCTTCTCTTGCAAAAGCAGAAAGCCATGCAGCATCTTTCTTGGGAGGTGGGAGTATAGTTTTGTATATATAAATATAGTGGTTCTGGAACCTCCCTCTGAGGGAAGACCCATTAGTGCCTCTGAGGACCGTTTGGTCTGCAAGCAGCAGACAAGCTAGTTATCTCTTTGCTTTGTATTCACAGGCATCCCATTTAATATCCTTCTTTGCACCTGCAGCAGGGAAAGCACTGAGAAATGGTTAGCTTCACCCTGCATTAAATGGTTAGCTTCACCCTGCGTTTTCTGCTACTGCTCATGTACACATCATCCTTCCTAAATCTGGCATGATCCATACCTTCTTCAGTCACAGTGTCCAAAAGATCATACTGTTCCCTAAGACTGGTCATTTCACCCTAAAGTAAATTCAGTCTGGCATTGTTGCCTCATACAGATGCAGATGTGATCCTTCCCACCTGACTACACCCTACAGGGTTTATCTGACACGGAGACCACCTTTTTACCACCATCTTATCATGTTCCCCCTGGAAATTTCCATTGAGAAACAGAGAATTCTTGCTGATAATGTTATTTAGTGGTGAGGCCAATAGGCTGATTAATTAACTTCTGGCTGCAGGTCCCTATTTCATTTCAAAGACCACTGGAAAATCTGTAGAATCTGGGAAAGTCCTGTAAAAGAACAGGACTGTTCTAATTTGATTAGATAAACAAAGATCTTGGAGTCATTTTCTGATACACTCAAATTTTCTGGAGATAGGTTTCATTCAACAAAACAGAAAAAGAGGCAGAAAATCTTTTTTGATTCTTACATAACTGTCTTTAGCAGCAATAGTACAATGAGGAAAAAGGTTTTCTGTCTCTCCACACCTCTTGATTAGTTTGGATTATCAATACTTCCTGATTATCTTCCTGGAATTACTTCATGAATTATCAGAGGTGACATTAAATTGATTAATCTAGTAAAGGTTTTCTTGCAATTGGATTTGTTCCCTTTCCAGTTATCTACGCACTTGCCCACTCTTTTATGTGATGGAAAAGGAATCACTGAGGTATTTTCATATGCAGGGGGTATTTTTTCCCCCTGTGCCAAGGAGTTTATTTCAGAAGAAGACTGTGTCCCCAACAGTGAGAGGTCACCATTTGCACATCTTTAATTAGAGAGGCAGAGAGCTGAAAACAGTACCAGCTCCAAGTCAAAGCTGTAGAACAGAGTTAAAGTTATCTTTGACAAATCTGATTGAGTTACCTTGTTACAACTGGTCCTTTTCTCATCTTTTATGGTTTTGTTGCTGGTAGTGTGTGGTTTGAAGACAGTTTTTGCAGGGAAATTTCCCTATGATCTTTATGGCAATTTCCCTTCAGAAAATGGACCAGGCTCTGGATTTTCCAGAGCACTGTTTGTGAAATGGTCACTGCTGCTTCATACCAGAGAGGTTCTGTGTTTGGCTCACTTGCTTATGATGCAGGAGATCTCTGGCTGCTCTCAGGACAAGGATTCCATAAGAATCTCCCTTTTCTGTCTCTGCTGTGCCACCTGTAAAATATGGACAACAGCTTTTCCAGTGTTTGCATGCTTTAATCTGGTGTTGCTTGACAGCAATTTCTTTGACTTCAGAGGAGGTGTACTAATTTACACCATCAGAAAGTCTGCCTTGGAAATGTTATTGACCCGTTCTCCAAGTCAAGAACACGCTAAGTTTCCCTGAATTTAGAGAAGAGAGTGACTAGTTGGCTTGGTAAGAGCTGACTTCTTGTGAGATGCCCTTCTCTAACAGAGAAAAGCAAGCTGTTTTGCCACAACCCCATGCTGTATCTCCTGTGTATAAAACAAGACCTGATAGAGTGAGATGCTTATCAGCTGCAGTGAAAGAGGAAGAGCAGTAGAAGCAGTAGCAGGGAATCTTCACAACAACTTTAAAAGAAAGATGTTTCAAATATAACAAAAGGTCTCATTGGGCTGTAAAAAAAATAGAGAGACTGAAAGAAAACGGCAACCAACCCGGGCTGTTGTATTGTCTTGTTAACAGTGTATCACTGAATTCAGCAGAAGGAAGCTTCTCCTACACATCTCACCTCACACAAATGCAACTGTCACAAGCTCCTGAGCTCTGAAGCACAGCTTTGATCCTGTGCAGCTCTGCCCCAGTTCTGCAATGCACATGCAGGAGAGGAAAAGGGAATTACCTAACAGATTTTCTGGGGGAATGAAGAACATTGTTGCCAAGACAGGGTTAATTGCCCAGCACTTCCCCAGCATCATTCCTTTCTCTGTTAAAAGGGCACCCCCCCTCGTGTCCTCCTCCTTTCACCGAATGTGTTGTGTTAATCTAATTTGTTCAGCTCAGTGGCTAAACAAACAACTGCAAACCCGACCCTTATTCAGATGCATGGCAAAAGGGGGCAGTTCTCCGAAGTGATATTTACTTGGTTATCTGATGATGCACAAGTTTAGTAAGAAAGGACAAGGCCTGGGAAGGGAGCAGATGGAGAGCAAGGTGAGATAAAAAGAAGGAACTCCCTGAGTGCTGACTGATTTTTGACTGTGTCCTGCTGCAGTTGGGCAGATTGGACCGAGAGAAGTTGGTCATTGGAGCATGATGTGGAAAGGTTGTAGAGGAAGTCTACTTCTGAGGATTACCAACAAATTCCCAACAGTGACTGGCAAAATTGCTAGAGAAAAAGAGAAAGGTTTCCTGGGACTGCTGGGTCCCAGAACGAGACCTTATAACAGAATCTGCTGCAGAAAAGACCTGGGTCTCTAAGCAGCTTTGCGAGATGTTGAACCCAATGAGGTGTTTGGCCTTTTTCTTTTGTTTCCTCATTTAGTAATTCCACTTGTGGCCATGAATCCTGTTTCCCTCTTTTTACGCAATTTTGAATTCTCAGATATCCTCAGGGATGCTCAGTCTTTCACGGCTATGTCATTTGATTGGACTAAAATTGGAGAATTGCCAATGGAAGGAAAAGGAATTTCTTCTCATTAAGAGTTACTTACCTTGATTTCCAGAGTACATACACTCTTAGATTTAGCTCAGAAAATCAGAAGTAAGCTGTTTTTATAACTGTTTATATTCAATTAGTAAGTCTCTCTCCCTTTTCCTCCTTTTCCCTTCCTCTGGTGGGAGGGTGGGGGTTAACAAAGAGCGTCTGTCACTCGGTTTATTGCCGCCCTTCTTTAAACTATGACACTCCTCCTCTCTCACAGTCACTTCTTTGTATTTATTTGATACAAGGATTTTCCCAATAAACATGAATTTCCTTATAGATTCAATAGCACCAGTTCTATCTCCAACCAGACTAAAGAGCTGTAATTGTAACCAATCCATCCACAGCATTCAATTAAGTCTCCCGGTATCTTTGTGCTCACTGGATGCAGTGCAATCTGAAGGACTGGGCGCAAAACCCTGTGAGTGACCTACCCTACAACCTCAGTGTCCCACAGCTGCATTTTCTGTGCGTCTATTTCTCCTTCCAGCAGTGCCTTCTTGGCTGTTGTGCTCAGGACGTGCACACACTGGGGTCCCAACAGGTGTTACAGCATAGTGTTACTGTATTACTAGCAATAAATAGCAGATCACTCTTGCAAAATGCTAAATATGCTTTGTTTCCCTTAGCTTCACTGAGCAGAAGGAACACCTATCAGCTCAAGACTGTTCAGAGGTGTAAGCAAGGACTTTCTTGTTTTTATGCTAATGTGAACTCTTCTCTAGGTAAAAATGCTGTCTTGTTAGAAACACTGCACGTGCAAGTAAGACTCACTGCCTCTCTGAAGACTAGCAAGTCCACGGAGTTACACCAGTCTTATGTTTTAGTAAGAATATCCCCCCCTCTGTGTCATTTTTTGGGAAAATTAACAAGATGCAAATTTTGGACTTGGGAAGGTGGTTTATTTAGTTTTTGTGGGGGTTTCTTCCTGCCAGATTTGCAGCTGTGCTCTCTGAGAGTCTGCTTTGGTTGGAGCTAGCTCTCTTTTCTGGGGAAGAGCCCTGAGAAGATGTTTCACTAGTCCTTCTTTCTTCCTTTCAGCTCTGTTTCATGTCATGTTTTCATTCTGTCCTCTTCCAGTGTTTCTCCATTGGTGACATATTTTGGGAAGATACAAAAACTTCCTCTGCAAACCTCCTGCTCCCCTTCCTCCTTTGCAGCATGGGATTCTGCCATCTCTGGCTTCATACAGAGATTGGTGGCCAAAACATCAACATGCTAATCTCAGAGCCCCAGGCCATTTTTCTTGCTGTTGCTAAAGAACACAGGCCCACTGGCTATGCCCTGAAGCTCTTATAGCAAGGAATTGAATTCTGATGCTCTTATTCCCCCTCTTGCCCTTTTTTTCTTCCCTTATTTTATAATTATATTTATTTGAAATTGAATTTTAAAGGTTCAGTCCCTAAAGGCAGTGAGATGTAATTTCTGCTGGATATTAAAACTGTATAAAACTACTCATATATCCCCTCATGAAGAACAGCTGGTACTCAGAGAGTAGGAGAGAGAAAGAGACTCACTCTAACCTTCTTGCCAGCTATGCAAAAAAAGCAATAATAATAAATAAAAAGATTATTATTTTCTCTTGGAAAAAAATGAAGCTGAAGTTAGATGAAGCATAAAAGTTTGCTGTGTAGATATAAACAGATATTCAACAATATAATTTAAAGTAGTGCCATTGACTTTAGTTTCATGACACTGTCTTGTGCTGTTTTAAATTCTGGCATGGAACAGCTCAAGTTGCTATTGTCTGAGTGTGCAGGCTAAGTGCCAGCCATGGACTTTTGAGCCTCACATTATTTTATATGTCTGTGAAATCAAAGATCACATTTCTATCCAAGGTCCAGATTCTGATGCCTGTATTTTATTTCATCTTTCTCAAAGAAGGACTGAAACAAAAGGAAGGAAGTAAAACTTCATTGTGTTAACCTGCATGGGTATAGTAATAAGTCCTTAGAACTTATATAGAGCCACAGAGTCAAAATAGACAAGAACAGGAGAGACTAGGTACCAACTGCAGCTGGAGAACTGGGATGCAGACAGATCTGTGGTGATATTAATTTTATCTACCTTTAGGTCCATGCAGTGTATGCTTCTACTTCTGAGCTCCTTTCATAGTTAATGGAGAGGTAGGAAAGACAGATGGTGGATTTTAGGACGTGACTCACTTTGGCCTTGAACAGATGCCTAAGTTTAGTTGGATGGATTGCACTCTGGACTGATGGAGCTCTTGGTCCCATCCCCAATGGCTGTGAAGAGAGCCATGGATGAGACCTGTACAGACTGTACACTCTCATTGCTGACAGTTAATTACATTGACTAATACAGTCAGTGACCTCTTCAGTGTTTCAGTGGCAGAGACAAGAAAGAAGACCACATCTCCTGAATTTGAGTCTTATGTTTATCCTTCACCCAGTTCAACAATGGGGATGATATTTCTATGACTTGGAGCAGTGGATATAGTATTTATCCTATGCAGATGTATAGCTTTGGCTTTTTTCTCCATTTCTGTTGCTTTCCACCTAAACTAATGAGGTTTAATTTGCAGGCAGGCACTGAGAAAACAATAGAAAAAAACCAGTAGCCTCAGAAGCCAGGTACCCCATTAGTAGAATGGCTGAAACATCTCCACTGGTCCTACTGGGCCAGGGGACCATGAACATGAATTGGAAAGGACAGATTCCTAGAGGGGACAGATTCCTGTGCCCTCTGCACAGCCCTCACCTGATCAAAAATTCATTAGGTACAATTTGTAAATAACTGAGTGGAAAATATCCTTTCTTTTCTTCTAATCAGTCCAGTTAATCTGCTGATCCAGAGAACAGACAGCTTGCCAGGGAGTGTTATCTCATACTTCTCATGTGTAGGAGGAAGAGGTTAGGCTTCTGTTTTCAGGTCTCACCTCCCTGACTTTGGATGAATTTTGGTCCAGGAGGTGTTGCCCGAGCCATTCGTCTCCAACCACTGCCCTGATCTCCTTGACAAACTGCTCCCAAAGCACTGTCCTGGGCGTCATGCCTCTTTTTGTATACCTCAGCTCTGAAGTCTTGTATACAGCCATGTAGATAGATCATATTCAACCCAATGCAACTACAGGTGAGGTATTAACAAGTCAAAAATTCAAATATGGCGAAGGAAGAATATGTTTAGTGTAGTGGATGAGGGTGTGCTCTGCACCAATCCACTCTATGGCCATAGTTGCATCTCTTAGCTCCTCTGATTTCCCCTTCCCTTGCCTCATCTATTTCAGCTGTATGTTCTTGCACAGCACAACTGAACTATCACTACCGACATGATACTGAAAACACAATCTGCTCCATATTACCCAGAAATAGTACTAGTCCCTTCCTCGTCCTTATATGTGTGCATTTCCTGGTTAAAATGTCAATATTCAGCAGGAACCCATCTGTTTTCAGACCAGTCTTGCAGGATTTCCTCACTGTAGGGTGAAAGAGAGGAGGAAAAAAGGATATTTTCACCTCCAGCCAACAAGGTCTAGAAAGAAGGTATGGATGGGGATTTTTAACACAGTGATGGAGATAAGTACTCACCTTTTGACCATAAAGATGATAGTCCCAAGTTACACCACAGAAGAGCAGCAGGATCTTCTGGAGAAGATGTCTTTCCTGACATTTATGTGGTTAGTTTTTCCCGTAAAAGCTCTGTAACATAGCACAACCCAGGTGTTTGGGCATGTCAATGCTTGTGGCCCACCAGTGTTACATCTTGCCCTGCCTTATAAGGAGGAAGGTGATATACATTTGCATGTGGTAATGCCTTTCTAACCTGACATAGACATAAACAGCAGTCTATGACATCCTTTATGCCTTCCTCATTCCCTGGGAGATATGGTTTTCTCCTCCATCATTGAGGTTGAGCTGGGAGATGCAAGACAGTGTGAAATCTCAGCTCTCATCCTCTGTTATCAAGCAGTAAAATTGAACAGAATATAATGCATTTGTGTTTAGATATCTGTGCGCATTTCCATACACATGACCAAGTGTATAGTGATACAGCTCAGGAACCGTTTGCCCTTTGGATTCAGGTCTCCTGACCCTTTTTTCCATTCCATTGCCCTATAAACACATAACATTATTTAATTAGAAATACACAAGGAGAAGACCCTTTGCATCATCAACAATAATACTAACCGTATCGGCTTGCTTTTTTATTCCCTTTGTTTTCTTGAAGTTAAACAGTAAATTAGGTCTGATTTAGCTATTTCTGAGAAATCTTGCCGTGATGCAGATCTCACAGCAACCTAAAAGAGCTCACATTGGTTTGAACTCTGCAGCCCCTGGTAGAAAATGTTTAATTACCTTTATTTTTCCAAAAGCTGATCTGTTTATCCTGCAATTCTTGGGGGTCTCTTGGACTCCCTCTGGTGGCTAATCTACCACAATGTGAAAGGAGGAAAGAAAAGAGACATTTGCTCAGTGCATTACATCTGGGTGCTGTTTGTGCTGCTGCTGTGCTTTGCATTAATCTCTCTTACTGTTTCCTAGGGCTGTGTCATCCTCTCTCTGCCTAGTCTTTTTCAGTTGAAACTCAGCAAGGGCGTGATCAGCTCAAGGTACTTTAATGTCTGGTTAGTGGAAATAACAAACCTCATCCTCAATTCCCTGTAGCATTAATAAATAAACAAACAAATGTCAACGTGCACACAAACACCCAGATGTTTGTATCAGTGCCTGGGGTAATGGGCTGCGTTGTAAAGCTGTAAGGTGGGACTCCAGGTTAGTCTTGCACTACGCAATCTCTCACTTACTGCCATTGTCCACTGCAAGATATACTTGAGGCTTTAAGGTTTAAGCCCCAAACGGAGCGGGGTATCCAGGTACTCAGAGAAGTTGGGAATTCATCTTGAATAATTGTACAAACAAATGTGGGGTTTTTTCTTGTTTTCTTGTTTTTATTTTCTTTTGCTGAAAGGAACTTTCTGCACGAAAATGAAGATACTCTGTGTTATTTGCAGAACAGCTGTTTTGCTTTGTTTGACATTTTTCCTTCCTAGTTTTTAAGTCAGCTTTTTTTTTCATTTATTTGCTTGGTTCCTTGTTTTTGTGATTTTTTTTTTCTTCTGGCTAGTTTCACATGAAAACTGGATGCAGTTTTCTGTCAAACCCATCCTGCGTTTTGTGGCTGAGCTCGGATGCTGGAGAACTTGGCTTGAACCTGAATTCAAAGACCATGCTGAGAGAGAGGTTAAAATATTCTGTTGATAACTTCTTTTCTTCAGATCTATGAATGCTAATTCAGTCTCATCTGTGACAGGAGCCTTTACACATCTCAGAAACCAGGGTAAATTTTCCTGGTGTGGATACAGATGCAACAGTAAATCTGTTCACGGTACAGAGACAGCCAAAGACTCCCTCCATGAGCACAGCGAGCTCTCAGGCTCACTGGAGTAACTTCTTCTGCATTATGGGGAGGATCAGGGATCTTCTACTGATAGCGTATTGTCCACCGAAGTCTGCAGCACAAAATCAAGCCTTCCACTTGCAGTATATGGGTCACCAACTCAAGCTGAGTTTCAGAGATGAGATTTATTTAAATATCTAAAAGATGGATGTTTAAGTCTGAGCTGATTATCTCCACCCTGTTTTATGGTCAATGTGGGGAATGAATGGCCTGTCTGTCCCTAAAACAGTCATCTTAAATGCTTAGGTCCAATAAAAATTCATTCAAAATGTAATGGGATGACTATCTCAAATTCAGATGGCAAAGATTTAGATGTCTACAGCAGGGTATCTCAGAGGGGTCTGATGCTTGTATTTAGGAAAAAGTGACATTTTCTTTTTGGTTCAGGATGAAGTAGGAATGGTAAAATTCATTTTTCATGAAATCTGCTCTATATTGCCAGAAATTGACATTATGTTGTCCATCCCTTCTTGGTAGTGTGAGCTGGTAAAATAGCATGTGTTCCTGCACGACAATGTGGAGAAAGAGACCTGCTCAGAATGCAGCTTCGTTGATGGTCCATTTAGCAAATCTGTGACAACACTCTGAGTGCTGAGGAAGGATAGAAACCTGATATAAGGGACTGTCATAGCCCACATGGTACTTTACAGGGGACTTCAATCTAGACCCTGGCGTAACTCACCTGGTAACTGACACTTGCAGCACCTTGAATCTGTGCTATAAAAGAGGTCAGACCCTAGGCTATTAATTGACGTATATTTCCTTGAAAGAAATGCTTAGAGGCATGGCTTTTGCATATTGACACCTGTATACAAGTACATCTCACCTGAACAATCTGTAACATGTTTTGTTACATTAGTAGAAAAATTGCGCTTTTTTTATTTTTAAATTTTTCAAAACTGCAGAAATAAACACTCTGCAATTGAAGTATACATATACTGTAAGTGATTCCTTTTGAGATCAAAACTGCACGAAGAACTTCCTGGAAGGTATTGGCTCGACAGAGCTTGCAGTCCAGCTGCTGCAGCTTTGTTGCATTGCTACAGGGAATATTATTTTCCTCCATTAGCAGAGCTCCTGAAATAGGGCTTCATTAATGTACTTTGGCCTCGCTTCATGGGAGTTGGTGCCATTGCACTGATTCATGCCATCTAATGATTTGGTTTACTGGCTGTGCTGAAGAGGAGTCCTTATGGGCCTGATCCAAAGCTCCTTAAGACAGAGGGAGTCTCTCCATTGGCTTCAGAGGGATTTGAATCAGTCCCTCGTTAATGTGCATCTCATGACAAGCAAGGCTGGAAATACCCAGCCAGGATCAGCTCTCACTTAATGTGAGCAGGACTATGTGCAAGATGGGAGGTTGGGACAAGGGTTGAGGTTCATGCCCTCGATTACTAATGCTGATGAACTGGCGTCCCTTTCTGCTGTCACAGCAAACTCTATAACAGGGTGTCTCCTCTTGGAGGGAATAACCTCCCCCAGGTCAAGGAAAAAATAGTGGAGGGAGGGTAGAGTGTCAAGCTTCTCATTTGTAATCTTCAGACAGAGAAATGTGTTTCTGCTTAACACAGAGAGAACAATTAAAACATTGGAGTCAGCTGGAAATGCTGCTTGCAGCAGTTCCTGGTCACCGGCCAGTTGGTAGATTACTAATAACCAGTGTGGTGTGCTGTTTGCCATACACAAGGCTCCCTCCCTCGCAGAGGGAGGGCCGAGGGGGGCCAGGGAACAAACCCAGCTCCCCGTACCAGAGATCTGCATAACAGTCATCCAGATCTATGATAATGCCAAAATTGCACATGCAGATGCGATCCCTGGGAGCAGGCCTGGGGAGTGGAAGAAGCCATACAGGGCAGCCACCCTCTCCACCCCACTGTCTCCTACATGGCAGACCTTGTCTGGTGAATTTTAAAACATCTGCTACCTTCAGAGAGGAAAACATGAGGGGATTATTTTCCCTAATTTTCATTTGCTTTTGGTTTCTCTTGAAATCACTGAAGAAGATTTGCCTTGATACGCACTGTCAAGGAGTTCCCAGTGGATTTCCCCCATGGCATGTGCAGGTATGTGAGGTAACTTTATACGCCTCCCTATCAGCACAATGCGGGGCATCTCTTTGGTGGCTGGCGATAAATCAAGAATAAGGAGCCCAGTCTTTTCCTGCGTAGTTATCAGAAAAAAGATGGTGGGCAAAATACCTCTATTTGCAGATGTACTGGGTGACGCTTGGCCTATTCTGCTGAGTGAGGGATACAGAGGACACTTCTTCAGTCTGGGACTTCATGACTTAAATTCTGCTGTCAGAGAGTCAAAATAGTAATCAGAATGGTCCATTCTGTCTTGAAACACAACAATCAGGACCCATAGCTTGTGGACATTAGAGATGTAAGATCACAGCATACTCCTTGCAAGGCTCTTAAGATCATTCTTTATCAGATTTTCTTTGTGTGTTTTTGCATCCTTACTCCAACTGAGGTTGAAACGATCCCTTTACACCTCCTCTTTTGAGTCACCAAAAGGCCAACCTCTTGCTCAGTCTGGTCAGATCTCACTGGAAATACTTTTCGGTCTTTTAACAGATCTGACTTTATTACAAATCTTTAAGAACCTTGCCCCCCCTAAGGGAGAAGGTCATGGCCTTAAGCTATCTTGCATACATTTCATTGCACCTCTTGTTATGGAAAGACTTGCAAGAGTCTGTAGATGCATTTAGGATGAGCATTAGTACTGACTCAGGCATGCAATTAATGTGGGATATTTAGAGGAATTTAATTGCATCTTTGGAGAACTGTTTACGTGTATGCCATATAATCCAGGCCAAAGCAGAATTCACCAGCTCCAGGCAACCTTCTTGTCACTCTAAGTTGTGTTTGTGTGCCAAGAGCCGCAAACCATCCAGCATCTCAGATAGTTCAGGTGAATGGAAACTACAAGTGTGATTCAACCCCTGGAGATGGAAGAGTCAGAACCTTTCCAAGGATCCCTGTATAACGATAAATTATGGGCATAGGCCTGAGCAGTGACAAGCAGGTGACCCTGCTTGAGCAGAAGGGTTGGACAAGATGACCTCTGGGGAGTCCCTTCCAACCTAAACCATTCTGTGGTTATGTGGCAAGGGTCTGTCCATGTCTTTTGGCTGATAGCACATTCCCTGCCATGTTCTGGGCCCATGTTAATTAGCCACAGTTTCTGCCACAGTCACCAGGTACAGTCTAGGGGATAGCACAGGCTATTTCAGGCAAGTTGGACTCGGCCCACTGAGTACTGGGGAGAAGGTAGAGAATTTAACTACACATGGGCAAGTCTTTCATGCTCACAGAGTCAAAGAGCAGGCCATGACCTGGTTTAGTTTATTAGTAGTTTGTTTAGTTTATTCACATAGATATATGGGAGCCCACAAAAGTAGGTTTGAATGGTTTCTGCTGGCTCATTTCTTCCTAAAGGCAGGAATTCAGACTACAAACAGGTACAGGTGGGGGCACAGCCTTGCATTCATGAGCATGAAGTCAAAGAACGTGGCTCTCAACTTGCACATGGGCTGTGTCACCTCGAGGGGTGTGGAGAAAATACAGCTCAAGACAGACAGTTTTTCACCATTTTTAAAACCCTTTTCAGGGCCTCTGGGGACAATGAAATTGTCCTGCAATGTACCTTGCAAGACCAGTGCGAATCTGGAGACCTCCTGTGTGCCTCTGGATAGAGGAAGGCAAAGGAAAGTCTTATCAGGTGCTTGAATTTCTGCTCCTGGAGGGTGTCCCATAACTCAGCTCCTCTCCCCTATGCCACTCTGCCACACTATACATGCAGATACAAGCCTGTTTATCCACCGTGTGCCCTTCTCTCCCTCTTTCTGGGGCAAACGTGTGCATTTACATGCTCTGCTTTCCTGCATCCTCCTCACAGCCTCTGCCCTCTCTTACACCCACACACTATAAAAATCTGCCTCAGATCCAGTTAGTAAAAGGTGACTTTTTCCTGCCATCTGGGTGTTCAGTGGCACAGATTCTCTTGGCCTGCCTACACACAGTTGCGGGCGCTTTATGCCCTCCTCCTTCCTGTTCCTTCTTCTCTCCCCCTCCCATGAGCTGGCAGCAAAAACAAAAGGGAGATCTTCAAAACCACGATGTCAGCTGCCTGTGTCAGAGTGGGTTGAGAGGACGGATCACAGCACACTCATCTCCCAATAGACAAAGGGGACTGTATTTCAATAAATTTACATACTACAGAAGACTCCGTAAGAGATTGCTTTGGGGACCTCTCTGCCTAGTTGCTTTGGGGACACTGAGCCCTTGACTTGCTCAGGAATGATTTGATGCCACCTGCTCTAAAATTCTCATGTTCTCCATATCCTTTTCATTTCAATACCAACGTCCGTTGTTTGCTTCACAGCACAGTTTTATTTTCTCCTAGTTTGAATGAAGGGCTGTTGATTAGTAGATCTGAAAATGTTGGCTGTGGGCTTACTGTCAGGGAAGAGCAATGCTAGCTTTCCTTTGCAAAGCTCCTGTACATACTTTGCTCCTGACCTGCTTGGGTCTCACTTACAAATCATGACCTATCTTGAGTGGGTCACTGAATCTCTCTGCCTTTCTTTAGTCTTTTGCTTCCCTTCTGAAGGGTGGGTGTC